>TBL_comb47_HYPODRAFT_10002892_pt1 | contig 20778 bp, 14 predicted proteins | sample TroBogypolimnion_40_FD_10682 | JGI IMG/M metagenome (IMG submission 10682) | reverse complement strand
ACAGATTTCAAACATCCATTCAATAACCCCAGGGGTATCCTACTAATCGGAAAGATCTCTTCAACAACACCTTCCACGATTTATACCCCTGGTGATAGCATCACTGGGATGACTTTTTTTAAAAACACCCAACAGCATCATCAAACATAGCCTTTGCAACCTTTGCGCACCCTTTGATACTATACTAATCATATATCATCTAAGTCATCTATCTAATACATGCCTAGACATCAAGTGAAACAGTCATAACTCCGCAGAACTATAAATACCCTATTGCGTCTTAAACAGTCTGCTACATCTTCATTTCACCTGCTTTTATGAAATACTACGACAATCCTTCGTTCGCATCTATCAATAATGTCAAACATAGTTGTAAGTTCTAATATGGATTCTAAATCACCCCTAACTTCTAGTAAATCTTCTGAACCTACTGTTAATACTCACTTATAGCCTCACGTTACTACAGTCCTTATAATGTATTTGGTTTGGCATCTGGTTATATCACGATAACATTCCCACTGGAATTCTACATTTACTTCCAGGAAAAAACCTTTTTATTTTCCATTTAAACAATGGATCAATACCTACCTCTTCAACAAGGTACTGTATCAGCTATAAATGGTACAGTTCAATTATAAAACAGTAATGGTGACCCTTCGACTTTGTAATTCACCAAAACTGGTGAAAATGCAAATACAGCAACTATATCATACGATGGTCTCATTATAACTTCTGACACTACTATTCAAGCACCTATTATATCGTCCCAGTCCTTTCGATCACCACTTGGCGATTACACGTATACCGACAGTACTGGACAATAGTACAGTGTTAAAACGCAACTAAACACTATCTAGTCTATATTAGCTGAATATGACATAGATATAAACCAAACCCAAGGATACATCTCAGCATTATAGAACCAAGCAGATACTTTAACCTCTTAAATGGGATCAACAGTTGCCTAACCTATCAGCTCAGGACTTTAAACCCAAATAACTGCCTAAGGTACTATCATAGATACAAACACCTAGGACATAGTGACATTAAACAGTGATATGACTACTGCTGAGACTAATATAACCTCACTCGCAGGTAACATGACAACTACTAATGGCAATGTCACTACATTATAAGGCCAAATGACGACAGTTTAAGGCAATGTCACTACATTATAAGGCGATCTAACTACTACTAATGGCAATGTCACTACATTATAAGGCCAAATGACGACAGTTTAAGGAGATCTAACTACATTACAAAACAATCTAACTACCACCAACGGTAATATCACTTCATTATCAACTAACCTTGGGACTAACTATTCAACTACCACTTAAACCACTGGACTTATAGCTAATGCCGTTACTTCATCCAACGGTTATACTGATACTTCAATTCAAGGGTTAAACATAAGCCAATATGTCACTTCCACCTCAGCTGACGCTGTTTATTAAAAGATCAGTGACATGACTAACTACTATACCAAGACCTCAGCAGATGCTAAGTTTGGTACGATTACTTAAATAAACGGATTACAAACCTAGATAAACTAGCTAATAACAGGTGATGTTCAATATGAAGGTGTATTCGTTGATAATACCTATGGTAACGATACAACTGGTACAGGTGTTGCATCTAACCCTTGGAAAACTATATAAAAGGCTCTTGATTCAAAAGCAACAACGTTTGTTGTATATGTCAAGTCAAGTACTACTTAGAATGTCACGTTTAATAGTAATAACCAGAGTATTTAGATCATCTTTGACCCTAAGACCCAACATAGTGGGTTATTCACCCTTGTACCTGGTAATACATATATTTACTTCCTTACGTAAACTGCATGGATGAACGGAGGTATAGTTGACGGGTCAACTGGTAGTATTTACTATAATTGCACTGTTTCTGGTAGTTATACCAAAAACGCTAGTTCATCTGGTACAACACCTATTGGTTATGTTGAATTTGGCTGTAATTCATGTATAGATGGACTGATAGTCAATATGTCAGCTAATTCAATGATCAGAACCCTAGGTACAGGAGCTATGGGTCCCATTGAATAGTCAAACGGCATGTTAATCCTTCAACATAGTGGTTCAGTCAACGGAGCTAGTCCTAATACAGCACCTATACATATAACCAGTGGTAACCCTTTGTTAGGAGTACCTATAACTATGATCCAAGGGTAAATATAGTTAATAAGTCCTTATACAGCTTATGCATTATATTCCCAGGCCACATATGGGTACTTGTTCTGTATTTAGGTATCGACGTTATAATAGGACTTAAGCACTTACAAGTTCATCTAAGCCAGTGGAAGTGCTACGTATTATTCTAAAGTCTGGGCAAATTGTGACTGCGGATTGAATATCAATACGTATAACCCGGTGTTGACTACTCATGCTACTTATATCAAGGCAGACTATCCGAGTCCTGTTAATTGGGCTATAAACTCAGTAGATCAGTTACCTACTCATTTAAGTGGTATAGATACAAAGATAGGTACGATGAACACCACGATAAATGGTCATACGACTAATATAGGTACTAATACAACTGCTATAAATACAGCTAATACCAATATAACCAATTTATAGATATTGACGTCCAATCATACAACGGAAATAGGGTAAAATACGACTGGATTGGCGTTAGTTTAGAGTTAAATGGCTAGTACAGCTGCTAGTAAAGTGAATAGTGGATTGTAAGGGTAAATAAGTGATTTACAGACGTTCCAATCATCAGTACCTGGGGTATATTAAACAATCAGTGCAATGTCTAGTTACTTGACTAGTGCCACCGCAAGTAGTACTTATGCTACTGTGGCTAGCCTAGGGACTGCGAATAGTAATATAAGTAACCTGTAAACGTTCCAGAATACTACAGTTCCAGCTACTTATTAAACGATCAGTGGAATGTCTAGTTACTTGACTGCTGTAACTGCTGCTAGTACTTACTAACCCCTAGGTACATATGTTGTACCTGGGGATTTAAACGCCTATTTGACTAGTGCCACTGCAAGTAGTACTTATTAAACGATCAGTGGTATGTCAAGTTACTTGACTAGTGCCACTGCAAGTAGTACTTATTAACCAAAAGGTACATATGTTGTACCTGGGGATTTAAATGCCTATTTGACTACTTCAACTGCAAGTAGTACTTATTAAACCTAATCAGCCATGTCTAGTTACTTGACTAGTTCAACTGCGGCTAGTACTTATTAACCAAAAGGTACCTATGTTGTACCTGGAGATTTGAACGCCTATCTAACTACTTCAACTGCAAGTAGTACTTATTAAACCTAATCAGCCATGTCTAGTTACTTGACTAGTGCCACTGCAAGTAGTACTTATTAAACCTAATCAGCCATGTCTAGTTACTTGACTAGTTCTACAGCAGCTAGTACTTATTAACCAAAAGGTACATATGTTGTACCTGGGGATTTAAACGCCTATCTAACTACTTCAACCGCAAGTAGTACTTATTAAACCTAATCAGCCATGTCTAGTTACTTGACCAGTTCTACAGCAGCTAGTACTTATTAAACCTAATCAGCCATGTCCAGCTACCTAACAAGTGCCACTGCAAGTAGCACCTATGCAACTATAACCAACCTAGGGACTGCGAATACTAATATAACGGCTTTACAAACAGCTACTACTGGTATAGCTAATGTATCAAGTACTTATACTTAAATCAATAGAACTCTTGAACTTTATGCTTCTGCTGGTGGTGTTTTACGATTCAAAGATGGCTCAGGTAATACAGCAAATTTAACCTGGACAACTCCAAGTATTGTTTGCGATAAAACCCTCGATGCTGCTTTCGGATATAAATGGAATGGAAACACTATGTATTAAACCTTCAGAGGTGGTCCATCTAATTCAAACTTCATAGCAAATGGATATATAGGTAACATACAAGCCAGTATGGGCGGAGGCAATACGATTATGGGTTTCAATTGTGGGGCATATAATACATATGACACTGGAACTATTGGAAATACACTTTATGGTAGAGGTATATCATTACTAGGAACAGCTCCAAGTGAAAATACAGCAATCGGAGATTCGATTTCGTTTTAAACTGATTCTATAGGATGTACGTATATCGGTCAACAGATTTCAGGTTAAGGCACGAGAGGTGAATGTGTTATAAGTACAGGTAATGGCCTCGTTCAAGGCCTCGGTAATAACACGTTCTATATCAGAGCTACATCAGGAGTTTATAATTCTTAAAACTCGGCAAATTGGAGTACAACAAGTGACTAAAGGATCAAAAAGGACATTACGTTGAATACGACATATACCCTCGATAAGTTGATGTAGTTGTAGTTGAAGGATTATAATTATAAGACCAAAACTGAAGAACCAGTGCTGGTTAAGAATGAAATGCCGGTTTATCCTAATAAAGAGACTGGTTTGATAGCATAAGAGGTATAGAATGTGTTTTCAGACGCAGTCTTGGTACCTGAAGATATGAATGTCCAGACGTTGTCTATTGACTATCATTATATAAATATGTTAGTACTAGCGGGGTTGTAATAGTTAAAGAGATAAGTCGATGGATAAGTAGAATTTGAATAGATAGGTGATGTGATAATAGCTAAAAACGGGTTAAACGGTACATAACGTAACGGTCATACGTTGTTGAAATGTGATGGATCGATGTTCAATGGATCTACGTATCAGGACTTGTAAGTAGCCCTTGGAGGGACTAGTTTGCCGTACTTATAGGTTATGTATCCAACTGGAGGTGGTAGTTATGGGGTAAATGGGTAGTTGAGTTATTATGTGATTGCTAATTGATGGGTATTGATATACGATCAAATGAAATCACTATTTTTTCAATTTTTACCTATATTTAAATGGAAAATCGCGTTGAATTACTAAATCCCAATAGAACACCTTCTGAACCACCTATACTATCATACCAATGTACCGCCCTTGTAGGGGTTAAGTCATCTGGCAAAACCACCACTATGTTGTAAATATACAAGTAGTTTCTAAATAACTGCAAAACCAATCAATATGACTTGTTGAACCCATTTGAAATCACTCACGCAAGATTCACACATTAGATCTATATATCACCTACTTCGTAGATCGACTTAACACTACAAAGAGACCCTATTTTAAGCAGTTTCTAGTTTTTCAAAACAGATGACATCTATGCAGTATGTGAAGGGTTAATGTAGATGTAAATCGATTACATTGAATGTCAAAAGTACTAAAATGCCTTGATAATGTATAAATACGACGACTCTATAGATCCCAAGTTATAAGTGAATTACATAACTACATGTATCAAGTACATAGAGCTTATGAAGTAGATGTATCCGACGTTAAAATAGAAATGTAACGTGGAAGTAGTGGGTGATTTATATAGAATATGTAGAATGAAGTACGATGGATTCTTGGTACGTAGACCTAAGGTCAGTTTGATATTGGACGACATAGGTTCTGAGAAGTAAGTATCAAGTAACTAGATAAACAACCCCTTGTTTAGTCTTATCAAAGGCCAAAGACACTATAGCGTATATTGCTCATTTTACGTTGCCCATACGTTGTCACTACTATACGGGTAGTTAAGGGATTAGTTTAACTGCTTTGTATTGAAAAGAGCAGTAAATCAGACCCATCTTAAGGATCTATTTAACAATCAACTGGCATTGACATCAAGGACGTACGATTTCAAGTAGTTTGATGAAATGTACCAACAATGGACTAGTGAGGAGAATAAACGTGGGTATAACTCGTTGTACATACTTACATTACCATTTACAGTGATTTACAGGTCCGATGGTAACAACTACGAGTAGTTACAATGAAATGACTATTTTTTCAAATACAAATGAATGAAATCAACCAGTTAACAACAATGTTCACAGGAAGTATGTAGAATACGTTTAGTGGAGTATAGGAATGGTTTAGACTTAGTGATAAAGAGGCATATATACTAAGGTAAATAGATTAGAACGAACTTGAACTAGCGATTGACGTATAGGTGACGTGTCCTTGTAAGGTATTGAACAAACAGTCGTTATATATCAACTAACAGGAGTACTAGTTGACGTTGTAAGGCGAATACTTCTCACATGCCGCCTATTTGGCCTGGATAGTGGCTGATATTAACAAGTAACTACAGGGTTTTGCATTGTAATATGACTAGGACGTGGTATTACATTAACGTATAGCCAGGTTATATAGTACTTCATCGGTCAATAATACAGTGATACTGACTAAGAACGTTGAACTTGCATAGATATTAGGTATGGAAGTGAATAAAGAGTATGTAATACCAGTACAGGGGTATGTATAATTCACAAGGAAGATGTGGATCAAGAAGCATAGGTATTTATAGGTATTTTGTTAATAACTCAAGACTCCAACAACAGTTGACAAGGGAATTGAATAGTATTTGATAATAAGACGGCCATGGGAGTTCGATGGAGGTGATGTGGCATATTTAAGTAATAACTACTAGATTTCGATATCAACAGAACAGGCATGTTATGGAATGGCATTTATCTTCACTTCAGAGGACATGTATTAGTATATAGACTGGGAGAATGAGTAATATAAGGTGTTTATGACATTTACACCTTCACGTAAGTAAACTGAATATAGAAAGCTATAAAGGATGGTTAAAGGTGAAGTTAGAAGGTATAGTGACACTTATAAATAGATATATGACTTGAAAACCGAAAAGGAGTAGATTGTGAAGTAATGGTAATAGTAACAGAACAAGTTGTAGGTTGATCAGAGGTATGTAGAAGCAGTGAAAAAGAAGCTTTTATAGGCAAAACCTAAGGATGTATCAAGGATAATTGAAAAAGAGGCAAAGAAGATTGAAAAGCTCAAAGAACCTGAGTTACTATTTAAGTTCGTAATGGCTGATGAGGAAACAGAAAAGAAGTAGGATAGTGGTTAAGAATTAAGTGAAATAGGGTCAGAAGGGCATGATGCAGCTATATAACGACTAGAAAGTAGACCTGAATATAAAGAAGCATAAGAGTTATTAGATAGCGGTAAACTAGGTACTGGAGATACAGTAGATTAGTTTGAGGTCAAATGGGGTGTCAATCCTTATGTGTTATTAGGTATGAAGAATGACTTATAAATCGCGTAATAGAACATATAAGAGGTGATTCAAAGGTAAAATCAATAATTCGCGTAATAGCTTGAAAGTAACGTGGTAAACATAGATAACATGATTGGATAACTAGAACAAGGTAGAAATGAGTTCCAAGGTTAGTTATATGACCAATACCCAGATTAAGACCCAGATAAGTGATTGTTTTTTCTGTAATGTAAATGTAAAAAACATATAGACTGGCTAATGAATAGCTAAAAACAGGGCTATATACAAGTACAATGAAACTTGATACCACTGCGTAGCCATTTAGACCTCATGATTGGTGTAGTTTGATATCATGCAAGGTTAAGAATCCGTTTGTTATAACAGGATACCTGATGTTGCAATATACCAAGAAAAAAGGTGAAAACGCAGGTAGAGTGACAACTGTTCAGTATTAACTGTAGAATCAAATGGTTGATAGAACTGACCTGTTGTACTAGCTTAACAACGGTGGTTTGAGTACTTATGTATAATTCGCAATACCTGATGGTACTAATCACATAGTAATGAGATTTTTAGTTAACCCATTTAATGATCTTTCGTCATTTGATATCCAAGTCAAAGCAAGTGGTAATATGGCCATTTTACTTGGATGTAATAGTATTTACAACGCAAGTGCAAGTGGTAACACGATATCCAATATAACCTTTAGTGATGATAACGCATTTAAGATCAGTTACATAAAACTAAGATCTCCTTGTATAAATGGAGGATTTCAAAAGGTAAGTCCTTATGTACTTGATAGTGACACTATAGCAGTACTTACGATGAGTGATTAGTTCAATTATCAAAACAAGAACCTGGATACTTAGATGATGATCACTAATATACCATTGGAGTTCGAACTAATAGACCAGGACGATAATCCGGTACAGATACTATACTGTTTCATAGAGGTTTAACTAATACAAGAGGAGTATTTTAGACTTAGGCCCTTGGATAGGCACAGCAAGAGCCAGATGTTTATTTAGGTGCCCAATGTGAAGAGTTAAAACGAATTAGGTGAGTAGTTCAATGTTGACATAGGAATAGACATAGGATAGTATGCAATTGTCAATGTATTTGGAAAGTTACAAGGACTATAACTGGCTGAATCGAATAGTATGTTTAGATATAACGACTTACCGATGAGATTGTATGATCAACCTGAGTTTCTTGGATTTAGAGATAGGTTATTGAACTATGACGTATTTACGGCTTTAGAGACTATGATTAAACGTTTAGATGGAGGATAAGTTACGTTTTAGGTCAATTTTAAAGACGGAATCAACACATTCAGAGATACAGTGACTATAACGTCAAATCTCAATAATACATTTAAGATAGTCACTAGTAACATACTATATAATGTACTTGAATATAATATGAACATATAGCTACCCGGGGGGTAATACTATCTTGTTTCGCCTATCAGTCCTACTAGTTTATTCAGATATGCCACAAGATATGACATATATGGTGAAGGAGAAGAATAAGCACCTGTTAAACATGTAGTAAGTACTGATTTCACGATTCAGCCTATAAATCAAATGGTATGGACTTGGTAGTATTTAAACAGCAGAAGACATACTCTTGGGTTTATGATCAAGTAATACATCGAAAACATGTATAATCAGATGTAAGAAACATATGTATAATCACCAAACGGGTTCATTATGAGACTATTTGTGAAATAGTGAAAGGATATTTACTTTTTTTCAATACCTAAATGTAAGATTTAGGCAATATGGCACTAAACGCTGGTAGTTAGTTGGCAAGTAAGTTAATAGGTGGTACTGGACTGTCCGAAGGTGCTAAATAAGCATTAGAAGGAGTGAAAGACAGAGCAGTTGGATATGTTGGTAATATGATAGGTAAACAAGGTGGATCAGGCAACAAACCAGATGTACCAGGTAGTACAGGTGAAAAACCAGCCTAATTGAGTGGTTGGGACAAGTTTAAGAACTTCTGGGCTGGTTTATGGAACAAAACAGGAGGCGCTTTGACTGGTAAAATGGCACATGAGGTAAAACCTGAGGATTACAATAGTAAAGCGGCTGATGCAGAGAAAAATGGGTTTTCATGGTCTACAGCTAATAAGAACTATGAATAAGAGCACGGTAAGAAGAGAGGTGACTGGGATGTTGGAAAGATGATAGCAACTGGTGCTAAAGTGGCTACTATGATATGAGAATGTCTTTTTTCGGGTATTAGAAATGATAAGTAAAATTACGTTCACGAAATTGGAAGACGTGGTCAAGGATACGTTTATTAACCAACCAACTGATATATAGGTGTTATATTGGGGCGTATATACGGAGATTGACGGGATTAAATATATATAGCTAATGTCAATTGAAGATACATCGATCCATGGATGGAAAAACTTAAAAGCCGGGCATTATACAGGGGTGATGCACCTGTTCGTGAAGTATGTGGACGGTTCTGGTAAAAGTCAATTATATAGTCTGTAAAACGGTAAGTACATACCCAACGGAAGTACTGGGGTGTAATTTTTACAGTGATTTCAAAAAAAATAATACTTTTTTCACACCTTCTCGATGTTATAGCCTGATATATCGTCTGTAAGTACCCATTTACCTGAAGTAGGACTGATAATTGACCATTCCTCGTCATATTGTAGGACTGTGATTTGAATACCATTAGTAGGTAGTGGGATACTATTAGTAACCAACGAAGGACCAGAAGCTGAATAGTTAGTAGCAGGAGTGATTGAAGTCATAGTTGATAAGTGAGGCTGATAGGTACCTATTGACCAACGGAGAAGTAGTTATGTACCAGTGAGGTCAGTTCCGTCAAATGCTATGGTATTGTTATAAAGATTGGCAAAATGCTCAGTATTTACAGTTAGAATCATATTATCACCATATTTGAACATATCTGACATTGTAGCTACTTCACGGTTACATACTAAGTGATTTGAGGCAAGGGTTTCATGTTTGAACCTTTATAGATCTCTGATGCCGTTTGGTTGATACATATAGTTAGGCGACTTACCAACACGTAGGTTGAAGTCCCAAAGATAGTTGAAAGCAGTTGAATCGACATATTGATTGATAATACTCAAGAGTTACTTCTCAGAGAACATAGTTGAATGTTAGTGGAGGTATAATGAAGAGCTTGTGATGACGTTTGGGTCATCTATACAACCGTTATAAAAGTTCTCTGATGCGTTTTCATCATTTGGAGCTACTAGTATAACTACGTCTTGTTAAGCCTTGAGAGGTCTCATAATAGGACGTTCTTGTAAGTCAGTTGTGATGATACCACCAAGATTGTTCCATTGCATCTTTTGAACTCTCTGGGCTATAAGACCGGCCATTGCGAGGTCAGAATTGAAAAGATTTGACTGTTTGACGTCTAATACCATGTACATATCTGAGATACCAGTTGTCATGCCTTGGACTAATTTTGAATTCCTGGAGATTATGTAGTTAGTGAGGTTGGTATTGGCGATTACACCATCAGTTGAAGTAGAAATGGCAGTGGGACCGATGATACTACCAAACATACGCGAATTACCGAAGATATCACAGATATTCTAACGTTGAAGTATTAAGAAGACGTTAAATAGCGAAGCGCCCATCGCATTGAGGTATAACAATGGGTTATCCTGGTCAAATACTGTATGAATGAATCTAAGAGGAATTTAGAAGTCATAATTGACAACTACTCCATAATGGCCATCTGATACACCTGTAGCCTTATTGGGATAGATGAATACGTCTTCCATACCTTGATTGCCTGATATAAACTAAATAGGAGCGTTTGCCGTTGTGGGCGTTGCTGCAAGGTTGTTTTAAGTATAACCGGTCGTAAAGTCAATAGTTTTGAAATTAGCATTTAATGTCTCATTGTCGGGTGCGTAAAGACTGGTAAACGAATATTAAATGGAAGCCCTGGCTCCAGTCACACTGTTTACAACGTTCCATTTGCTGCTGTTGTTGGTGACTCCGGTTTCTCGAAAGCACCTCATATCAGGGACTCTTTGACCATATGTCTGAGATGTTTTTACCTGGTCAATTATATATGGTAAGAATGGGATTTGAACTACCTTTTCATCTCCATAGAACCAAGTTGACTGTTGAGCGTCCTAGATCTTTGGATCTAACATTGACTGATAGTTCAACCATTATAGGAATTTACGTTGGTCTGTTTCATTGAGACTTGAAAACTGAACATTTGTCTCATATAACAGACAAGTTGAGTTCAATGGACCAGATGAAATGGCGAAATAATCAGAAGTTGTAATAGGTTCCCAAGAGAAAGATGAATTAGTCGGTTAGTTAGGAACAGCGGTAAACGCTACATACTAAGACCCTAAATAGCCAAATATTGGATAACCGTATTAAGAATCATATACGCAACCACAATTTTAACCTGTTATCGATGTGTCAGCTACTTAATTTATTATAAATGATTCAAGCGTCTTACCCTGTTGATATCTAAGTTCATATGGTACAAAGAACCAAAAGCCCTTGTATAAGTAGAAAACACCGAAGTTATAAGGAATCGATGTCCTAGTTCCATCAGCCTTCTATGGATTTGGAACTTCAGTACAATTGGTATCAAGTATAAACCTAATTTGATAGTTCAAATACGTATTATTCACATCAACAGCCGTACTTCCAGTTGGAACCATAAACTATATTCTAGTACCACCACCTAGCTAAATACCAAGTCCATTGTTATATGAACTCACTTATGGACCGGCTGGTAACAGTATTTACTTAGTACAGTCAACATCATTACGATACCTCGAAACTGTGATATTATTACCTTTTTAGTTGACGTCGTGAACGTCAGCTGCTATAACTCTAAACGCGTTAGTCATGTATTTTCTATTTCGGAAAAAACATATTTCAGATCACTCGTTAAATCCCAAGAATGAAAGAGGTCCGTTGGGACGTTTGACTTATTACTGTTATTCCCATGGCATGTTTGATTTAACAGCCATTTAACGATTTGAAACGGCTCTTACTATCTCTTTTTACAACTTATCTGTCTCTTCATGTATGGCCTCACGAGTTACCTAGGGATATTTTTACATTTACTCTTGTAATGCCTTGAGATCATCATTCATCTTAGTTAACTACCCACGGAACCCTGCTATCTCATCAATACCTCGCTTTTCATTTTCAATTGAAGTCTTATAACGAGTGTCAAGCTCCTGTTTACGTTATTTGGCCTTATTTAGAGTTTCAATGGTAGGCCTATTTGGATTTTCCTTTTATCTACGCCATTTACCGGTAGTTTAAGAGTATTTCCATATATACCCTTCACCTGGCGATTCGGCTGGTTAGTTTGATGGATCTGAACGATTGATTGCCCTGAGATTCAACTTTTGTGATACTACTGGTTTGACAGGCGGTTGGACTGTATCTGGCATGGGCATTGGAGGTTGCTCTTACTAGTTGGTCATTTTTCTCTTTATAAAAACTCATGCAAAGCTTTAATGATATGAAGACAGTGAGAGCAAATAGGATAATAGGAGGTGGGACTGAGATTTCACTTAGTGATGTGCCTAATTAGGTGTTATTTAGAGATTAGACGTAGTAGTATAACAATCCGATATACATTGACACTGCGACTGGAGATAATAACCTGAAATTCGCTGGAAGAGAGTTAGATGCATTGAAAGTAGGTACTTTGTCAGGAGATGTGATATAACCATGGCATAACGGAGAGATAAACCTTACAAATGGAGTAGTAAACGTAGGTATGTTTGATTTCATAGGTCAAACGAGAAGAGATGTAAAGACATTGTAAGATCAGATGGATATGACAGTTAAAGTAGGTGATACTGTATCGTAACTAGGTATTACTGACTTTGATGTAGGGACTATTACATGCGTTGAGACTGAATTAGTGATTTCCAATCCAAGTACTTATGTTAACTTCTTTCAATTTGTTAAAAGCACTAGTGACTCGATTGGATCGTTGTAGTTATAGATATTATAGATAAAGCCTTACTAACCAGGTGAAATAGTGGCAATGTTAAGAAGTGACAAGGTAATCACAACTGGAGGGAGCGTTTTAAAAATAATGGACGGCAGTTAGACGTTTGATAAGGTCGATAACCCTGGATTATGGGAGATATTAGGGTATAACACTACATATCCAAGTGGGACTGGAGGTGTAATACCAAGTATGTAGGATTAGTATATGAAAGGTAGGATTGACATAGTAGAACAATTAGGATTTCACTATGGGAGTAATAATGTGAGTTTAACAAAGGATTAGTTACCAGAGCATTAACATTACATATTACAAGGCCAAGTAGGGTATTATCAGGGGCAATAGAATCTGTAAAATGGATCAGGCGCAGCAGCAGGTAATCCAGTTGCGATAACAGGTAATCAACCAAGTCCAACAGGGTAACCGATTAGTATAAGACCCAGTTCATTGGCTGTTAATTGGTATATATGTATTAAGTGATTGTTTTTTCGTAAGGAAATGCCAGAGTTTAATAGTAAAGGTGAAAGGTATCCGGTGGTTGGTAAGGGATTATAAACTGTTACGTTCAATAAGAACAAATGGACAGTGTAATAGGCAGTGAATTATATGAAAATGAAGTATGGAGGTCTTTAGAGGGATTATGAGATTGAAAATGGATGGATTAGGTTCAGATAGGCACTACCTGATGAGACTGCTAAGTACTATACTAAGGTGAATGAAGATGGAGTACATTTTGTATATATGATGTGATTTTTATTACGATAGAAATGTAAAGTCAAATAGAAGAGTATATTTGGAAGGAGTATGAGGCCTTTTCAGTGGTTTACATAGGTGATAGTGGGTTATATGAGTATAAATGTAACAAGGAGTTGGACTGGAAGTAGAAAGCAGTTGTATAGAACATGATAAGTGAGTTGAATGTCTAGTTGATACAACAAAGGACTGATGATGACACTTAAAAGATAGAATCAGCTATACAGATGAATAGAAAGGACTTGAAAAACAAGATAAAAGTGATTCAATAGTAGTTATAGGATGTATAACTGCGAATTAAGGTATATAGTGACCCATAGATTAGAGAACTGAATAAAGAGGTAGTAGGACTGGAGACTAAACTAAGAGATAAGACTGAATAGTTAAAAGGTATAGTTGGTAAGTGATCTTTTTTCGAGTCATAGAAATGGAAAAGCAATTAAAAAACATGTATGACGACCTATAGGGGCTAGTCGATGTGACTGACTGTTTAAAGAACTGCGCTTGTATGGGATTGAAGGAGTATTAGATGTTATAGGTATTTGAAGACAAGATCATCGAAGCAATGAACGCTTGTTTTGAAGCAGAGATCAATGGTGATTGGTAAATCGATGAATTTTAAAAAAAGTCATCCCAGTGATGCTATCACCAGGGGTATAAATCGTGGAAGGTGTTGTTGAAGAGATCTTTCCGATTAGTAGGATACCCCTGGGGTTATTGAATGGATGTTTGAAATCTGTCCAATGACCTGTGTTTTTTTCGAAATACGGAAACGTACACTGTGGAATAGATCAGGTATGTGAGAAAACTAGTGAATATCCATGACAATCGGTATAGATATGATGATGATGAGCTTAATGACATGATATAAGCCGTTCCACACGTATTTAAGAACTTCCAATAGATGAGGAGATATGGTAATACCTTGGTGGCATGTATAAATGCTGGTTTTGTGAGTAAATGGTAATATATCGATGAATGTAGATTGATTGTTGCTGGGTATGATTGTAATTGAAAAAAGAGTAAGTTGTCACTTGAATGCCTTGTCAAGTGCATGTATTATTATACGTTCCATCTGTTATTCGAGTTTTGTTATGACACGAGCGGCTTCTTAGTTGAATTAGGCTTGTTTTTGGAATTCCTTGGAGACTTCAGTCATCTGTTATTCGAGTTTTTCTATTAGCTCTTCCAAATGGAGTTGCTTCGCTTTGATAATACTGTTATTAGACGATGAATCGTCTCTTAAGGCTTCTATTACCGAGATGCGCTTGTTTTGCTGTTCTGGTGCCGTTGTCATAGTCCTGTCCTCGTAATGTCCGAACCCCATCACCCATGGCTGGTCTTGTATGCGAGCTGGGACTTTGGGGGGGGCATTTGTGGTCATGCTTGCTTCACATTCTTTTGGATTCATTTCTATCGGCGAAAAAAGTAATAGTAATCACAATAGCTTCAAAGACTCTTCATGAGGTTCAAATACCACTTTATCTAGTATGCTATCGATGTTATAGTCTTCCATTTGGAGCTTTTTACATTCTTTTGCACTCGCACGTAGGATGTCTGTGTTATAGTAGCTGTATTCCTGTTGTTAGTCGTTTTGATCAGTCTTACTGGATGTAAACGTCTTTTTGTCATTAGTTATAATCAGTTTGAACACCGTTTTGAACTAATTCTGATCTGTGAACTCTTATGCGTAATGGCCTTAGTACTTCTTAGGGATATTGATATAACCAGTGATTGACTGTATAAGTGTTGACTATTGGCCTATAATTAAGATCTTCTCAATAGGAGCTACATAACCGAAATTGGTCAAGCGATTAGTACGGAAGTATACATGGGCTGATGCAAATTATGGGTATTTTTGGTTCAGTAGTGACATAATGGCGTTTACACTGTAGTACTATGGTTTATTGGACTGTTCTGATTCGTCGTTCATTTCTGTGGGTGAAAAAAAGGTGTGGAAGAAAAAGTAAATGTACTTTTTTTGCGAATATAAAAAGATGGCGTAGATCTATTAAAATCTGCTGAAAGCTGAGGATTATGTGAAATTACAGTAGTTACAAGGTGAAATCAGGAAATCATAAAACAGATTGAACATGAGACATGCAAGAGGTAAGGATGATAGTGATGTAGTGGTAGAGCTAGAGGGGTTGAAACTACAGGTAAAAGGGATAAAATCAAGCATAACTGAGGAATAGGTAAAGGAATACAAGAAAGCTCGTAGAGGCATAAGGAAGTGATAGTTTTTTCGAGGTATAGAAATGTTTTAAGCCCTGTTGACAAGAGAGCAGTATATCGATTTGCTATCCAAGGGAAGCCTTTTGAAGATGTATAGTAGTCGGATGTATAGTCTGAAGTATAACTATGACAAGGAAGGTAAGGAAATGCCTGAAAAGACTAAATAGAAGTACGAATGGGATCAGAAGTAAGTCGAGTAGTTGAGAAATGATATAGAGGCCATTAAAAAGACGATTACACCTGAGATGAAACTCGAATATCAGAGTAAGTATTAGAAAAAGTACAGGGAAGATCGAAAAGCGGCTAGGGGGCATGTGAGCGTAGTCGAGGAAGAGAAGGCTGATTTTTGAGATTATTTTTTTGTGTATATAAAATGAACACAGACTTCGACGATCTGTCAAGAAATCAGATTCGTGAATTGAGTCTCAAACAACTGTAATAGTACTTGAATAAGGCAGTTGAAAACGATTAACGTAAGTATATATAAGATTTGATTGACAAAAAGCATGAAGAGCATGCAAAGATGTAGAAGGTAGTGAAACGTAAGCCACAAAAGATAAGTAAATTCATGTAAAAGGTCAAAATATAGAAGAAACAGTAATAGAAGAAGATCAAAGAGATCAAACGATAACAAGAACTGATGTTTTTGAAATAGCTTGAGTAATAGTAGAAAAAGCAGAGACCTACGAAGACTGACAAGATAGTATAAAAGGTTAACAAGGCTATGAAGAAATAGGGCAAATAGTAGATCAAGAAGTAATAATAGGCATCTTAATCATAATAACAAAGGATCGAAGGCCCATGGAAGAGTAATAAGCAAAAACCAAAAGTGATGGTATACAGCCCTGAGTTACTGTAATTAAATGCAAAAGTCGAAATACCATGGTAAAAGATGGGTAGAGGTAAATAGGGTAAAAGAGTAGTGAAACAACATGGAGTTGACACTCATATGGTAAATGGAGTTACTGTAGTTGATAGAGAGAACAGATTACCATTGAAAAGCACAGGAAAACCAGTTACTATTCTTATGGCTATTAAGTTAATACCTATTTCAGGTATGTATGAATACGAAGATAGAGATGAATACGATTTACCAAGACAAGGATAACGTGGATAACCATAAAGAGTGGAGTTTGATAATCAATTAGTACATGAACATGATATTAACATAGTCCCAGTGTAAGTGTAATTGAACGAAGATGGTAAGTTTGATGAAGAAGATGTAAAGAACGCTGGAATGGAGTTATTGGACAATTATCCGTATATTAGTGATAATAACCTGTAGTATTATGTGAAAGTTGGATAGGTCGATAATATAGGTAAGGTTATGGGAGGTAATGTGAACTATGCTAATGATATTTACAAAAACAACGTACTTATCCATAAGGGACGTAGTATGAAGCTTAGAAACCTGTATTTCAATAGTGAATATGAAGTAAACGCAACAGCAGATATAACAAGGTATCATTTGATGACTAATATGAGAGAATAAAAACGGAATATGAACTGTAGATTATTCGTTTGTTCAGTGTTGTTGATACCTTATGATCCAAATGCGACTACTAATGTATAAATGATAGATCATATCAGAAAACACACAGATAAGGCTTACATATTAGGAAACGAGGACAAACCGTATGACCATCGTATACATAAGTATCAAATAGCCATTATATCGGGACATATATATATTTCAAAATCAGGTAAACAGCTTATAAAGTCTCCATAGACGTTATATAGTGAAATCAATGATAAATAGCCAGTTATAGTGTCAGATAAGAGGTTATAGGAGATATATGATGAGACAATGGCACATAACTATGTACCTTACTATAAACCTGGTATGTTGTTATTGAGATACAATGATGAACGCGGTGAGATGTATATTACTAAGAAATAGGATATTAGTTTCAAACTATCAGAGGAGTTCTATGGTAAAAGGTAGTTCAAATTCACGTTTTTACATTTGTTTGATAAAATGAAGTACTCAGAGTGTGAGATGATTGGATATAAGTTCAAAGCGTGGAATTACAATAGCCAAAGGGAACATGTATAGTGTTATGATATGAATAAGTCATATCCGACTGCATTTTGGAATCTATCTGAGGTATATTAGATAAAAGGTATTAGATGTGTGTTTGATAGGCTATGGAATATAGAGTTGACAAAGGCTTACTATGTAGTTAATTTCAAAATGACCGGTAATGATATGTTTGATTCGATGACTCATAGGATTAATACTGTAAGTGATGATACGATTAGATTATATGATGATATCGCAAGGAAACTTGGACTGGGTCTTTAGGGGTATGTCTATTACAAGTATGAGATCGGTTTAGTGGCTAGTAAAGATGATGTGATGGCGATTAAATAATAAATGGAAGGATATAGTGAAATGGCAGTTAGATTGGGCGTTTAACCCGATAAGACTATCTGTGGTGATGGTTATTATGAAGAATTCGACTATAAGGTACTTAGATGTTCTATATGGGGTACAATGGAGTCGAAATAGAAGGAAATAGAGTAATAGTGCATGTATGACAAGGCAAATGATAAATGCTATTAGTAACTTATGTAGCTGTATAATAAACAACTCACTTAAGAGGGAATGCATAGTAATTATTAGTTTATCCATTGTTAGATGATCAATAAATAGACGTAGATGTTGATATAGCCATTTATAGGGTGTTTGAGTGATATATCAGGAATAGCAACTGATGCCGTGTATATTGATAAGGTTATGGAAGTGTAAATAGATGGATTTAAGTAAAAAGCTCCTAAATGTGGAGTAAGTACTCTTGTATAACTGTATATGAATAAAACGTCACATACTACGGAGATAATATAATCAGAAGCAGGTCACGGAAAGACTAGATATATAAGTTAGAACGCAGATAAAGATAAGGACGTGATTATAGTAGTTTCGTTGGATAATAAGGCAGGATATGTTAATTAAAGATTTAAGAACGTTATGACTTATCAATAACTGGTATTCTCACATACTTATTAATTCGTTTTGTAATACAATCATGTATATGTCGATGAATGGGCACTATGTCCACTCGAATTTATATTATAATTACATGAAGTATGTAAAGCATACGCTATACACGAAAAGGACAAGGATAATGATAGATTCCTTACGTTAGTTGGAGATGTCAATTAAAACATACATGTTGGATTATGTAAAAGTGATTATTACAAATTCGCAGTACATATTGGGTTTAAATGGTTAGAAGTGGGTGATTAATATATCAGAAACAAGGTAAATGTGTTTAGGTACATAAATAGAAGTAAGATGAAAGTACATAACGATGCTAGAATGGCTATTTTGAAAGATATGGTGACGTATGGTATAGTTAGGAGAAGTACTGAGTTGATAGTAGATAAATAGAAAATCTAAAAGCTATGTAAGGATAATGGATGGGATTGTGATAAAATGTTAAAAAGTAGGACTGACTTCGTGGGTATGTTTAATAGTATTCAGAAGATAGATGAATAGTGTCTTATTGATAACTTCAACAAAGGTTCACTGATACTTATATAGGATAATAAGAAGGTTTTTCAAGTGAATATGATATATCAGAGTTTATGTTTGAAACACAATGCAAGGGGCAATGTGATATCGAAAGTACATGGAGCAACAGAACCGTATACTTTTAGTAAATTAGATGGTGATTTATATTTAGATGATAATGGAAAATAGGTTCCAGCGTATTATGGATGCGCTAAGACTATATATTCAGCATAAGGCGGAGAATCTAAGAATATATTAGTGATAGTCAATGGAACTGAATCGTTTGAATAGTTATATGTGGCTTTTACTAGGATTGTCGAAGATAATGTGAAAGTAAGTGACAAGATGATCGAAATACAAGAATAGACAGTTCAAGAATATGTCGATGAAGACTTTGAACCGATTATTGGCAAACAGGCGACTACAGATACATAGCCTGTTGAATGGGAAGATAAATAGTTTTGGAGAGACCAATATGTGGATATGTGTAGTAATGATTATATTGCTAGGTAAATGAAATAAAGACTGGCACATAAACACTCCAAGAAACACCTACAGAGCCCCCGAAAGTGACTCTGCGACACGTCTGCAATTTTTAGGAAATATTTTTTTCACACATAGAAATATGTACACAGCACACGAGAGAAGATATATTAAAAAGCTTGTCGATATCCATGATAACTATTATAAAATGACCGCAGGCGAGATACGCGACGTGTTGTATAAGTAAATCAAAAACATACCAGATGACGGCGAACGAATAAAGAGTATGGATGGCTAAACACTCGGAGATATGTGCTGGGGAAGAAAGAAAGCTTCAATAGAGTAAATGGCTAGTTGGTTGGGGGTTTATGTACGTGATGTCTAATCATGTTGGATAGGTTCCGATTTGTCAGGAAATGAGATCGAAGTACATTGGCCACAAATATAGATATGTAGGAATATACTATAAGGACTCATATGAAGACATCCCACCTCCATCTGACTGACAATTCTACTTTTTTCCCATGGCTATTATAACTCTCCCCAGGGCCAGGGGTAGTTGAAGGTGGTGGCATGGGATGAGATGGTAATGACAGGGTAGTGACATGGGATCAAATGGGGGTGAGATTTTTGTGATAGGGCACTGCAAAAGTGATGTGATGGGTGATACTAAAAGCTTACATATACACTTA
>TBL_comb47_HYPODRAFT_10002890_pt1 | contig 20783 bp, 14 predicted proteins | sample TroBogypolimnion_40_FD_10682 | JGI IMG/M metagenome (IMG submission 10682) | reverse complement strand
GCATCGGCAAATTGGAAGCGAAGGCCTTCTCCAGTCCACGACCCCACAACTCCGGCCCAGGCTCGGAGCCGCGTCCCGGGGATGCCGATGACGGCTCGGATATGGATCTTCATCACTCGTCTTTGGACCAGGACCGGTCAGAATAAAGGGCGCCTCCGGTTGGCCTCGCCGCTTTGGGGTCGGGATGATGTGAGCGGACCCATCGCGGGATTTGGGCGGTACCGGTCAGGTTGGGCCGATCATTTGCCTGGGGGTCACCAGCCACTCCAACACCGCGCACTGGGATGGGTTGAGCGATGCCACGGTCAGTTTGCAAAGACCGCCCTTTTTCAAAACCATGCNGAGGCCTATATTCCCGGTGACCAGCAGCGACACCAGNTCGCTCANCCCGGGTTCATGGCCAACCAGCAAGACCTTTTTCGGAGCGGGGGCGAGGTGGCNAAGCGCATGGACTACCTGCCTGGTAGTGCCTCCCGGAGCAAGGCAGTCCGCCGGTTTCAACCGGTCGCGNGCATCGAGTCCGCGCGCCACCAGGTCCGCGGTCTGCCGCGTGCGGACATAAGGGCTGAACAGGATCCAGTCGAACGAGAGTTCCATCGCTTGCATCCATTTGATNATACCCCGNAGCTTGCGTTCTCCTTCCGCAGTGAGCGTGCGCTCCGCATCATTCAGGAATCCCTGGGTTTCCAGATCCACCGCCAATCCATGTCGCAAACAATAAATCTCCATAGGAAATAGTCCGAGGCGCCGGTTTGCCCGGAGTTCAGGCACGCCAGCGGCGCGCGCCGGCCCTCCGAGGGTTGGGGCGACGTTGGTTTGGCGAGGGCCAAAACTCGAGCAAGGCGGCCGCTTCGCGGAGGTAGGCATCGATGAGTTGCTGACGTCGACGCGAGAGTTCGTTCGCCAACTCATGGCCCGACGCCGGCTCGACCAAGCATTTGTTAAGGAACCCCTCGAAGCCCCGACACAAGACATCGGCGTCCTGAACTGCGCCCAGGGAGTTTTGGTACCGATGCATGGCTTCGATGACTTCCTCGTTCCGGCTGGGCCGGTAGTCCTCGATGGTCTCCGCCATATAGCGGAACTTCTTGAAGGCAACGCGGGTGCGATGGATGGTCTCCGGAATGGCAGGGTCAATGCGAGCCTGCCATCGAACCACGCGGTCGAACGCCCCGGAGACGGAGCGTAACAGCAGGGCCGCCCCGCGCGCTCCCACCCCTTGTTTGGGGTAGGCTCGGGCGGCGGCGGTTGCGTCCTCGATATAGCGGGTAACGCGCCGTGCGCGCACTTTGCGTAGGGATTTCCGGGCGGATCGGCCAAACCGGCGCAATCGCCGCCGCAGCCAATCGCCGAAGGGCTGTGCGGCGGGAAACCTCCGCCGCAAACCGAGGACGACGGGCAACTGAACCTGCGTGTCTCGCAGGTCGTTGAAAACCTCGAGATGGCGTTTAATTGCGGCGTGGATCTTGGCGGCCGTCTTGGCCGGCACCAAGGGGCCGAGCAGTTCCACCGTCGAGAGCAGTCGTCGGGCTTCCACGCGGAAACCGTGGATGGCCCCCTCGGAGAGTTTCGCCTGGCACGCCGCAAGCCTCCGAACGTAACGCTTCCACTGTTTGCGGAGGGATTTTCCCAACCTCCGAACACAATCCGCCGGCAGACCGCCGTCCAGCAGCGGCTCAGTCACCAGGACTGAGGGTTTGGTCTTCATGACCCACTACGTCACTTATTGAACCGAAAATTCGTGAGGTCGTAATCCTGCATGACATATTGTTTGGTTTCGAGCCGTTGTTTGCCGGCCCGCTTGGCCTGGGTCTCGCCCCCTGCGGCCATGAAGTCCCCAAACCCGATGATCTCGGCCCGGATGAACCCCTTTTGCATGTCCGTGTGGATGCTCCCCGCGGCTTCCAACGCCGTCGTCCCCTGGCGAATGGGCCAGGCTCGGTTCTCCTTCCCGCCCACGGTCAGGAAGCAAATATAGCCCCCTTCGCTGAAGGCCCGCAAGAGGACCTGGTCGGGGTTTTTGAGGTCTTCCGGCGTGGCCACGCTGATCGGCTTGTTGGTATAGAAACTGTGCGCCGCCACGGCTTGGAGATCCTCGGGGGCGAGGCCCGCTTTAGCGACAAACTGCTCACTTTCCAGCGCCGCCTGAATCCGCTGGAGCGCCGCTCGTTCGGCGGGCTCCGGATCACGTCCCAGCCGGGTTTCAACAAACTCCAGGTCCTTCAACACCAGGTCGGCCCGCGTGTCTGTCGAGGCCAGAATAGCGTCAGCGTCGAGCAACTGGGTCTCGTCGATGACCTCCACCTGAGCATAGGTTTTCTTGTCCGCCGCGACCAGGCTGTCCACCTGGTCGAACCGCGGGTCCTTCAGGTTGTGCCTGCCGGCCTTGATTTCAGTGATACCAAACAAAGCGATCTTCATAAAAGCGTCCGAACGGAATCCATCCGCCCGGCCACCTTAGCGCATCTCCCGGCCTGAGGAAACAGGATTCTCCGGGGATGGCGCGACGGATTTGTGCGTTGAGGGGTGACTGAATTGGGTTCGAGACGGCCTGCTTACGGGGAGCGTTTTTCCCCAAGAGGTGAGTTTGGGCCGTTTCTCACTGCTCAGAGCACCCCATTGACCGGGCGGGACACCCGGTGAGCCCGCGGGCGAGGCCGCCGACGCTGCGTGGTCGACCGTCTACGAACCGGGTTGGTGGGATGGTGACTTCAAGATAAAAGAAGATTTGCCTCTCCGTCAGGCAGCGGTCAAGCTGTTACCCCTGCTGAAAACGCCAAAGCAAAGGTCGATATGGTGTGTTCTCAGGCGCCCGGAATGGTGGCTGCCTGCGGGTGTTCTGGTTTGCCTGGGCGCCATCCTCCCAACGGGCCGGACACAGACCCCCGGGGGCGAATTGCATTCAGCGGCGGCGGTGCGAGCCTTGAGCGGGGAGGAAGCGCGGCAGCCGATGCGTGTCAAATTGCGCGGGGTGGTGACCTTCTTCGATGAGGGTCTGTTTTCTCGATTTATCCAGGACGATACTGCCGGCATCTACTTGCAATACTCCTCGAACACGCCCCCGCTGGTGGCGGGGCAGGTGGTGGAGGTTGAGGGGACCAGCAGTCCCGGCGAGTATGCGCCCATCTTGGTGCCGGAACGGGTGCGCTCGATGGGAGAGGCAGCCTTGCCATCGGCTAAGGGTGTGACTTACGATCAATTGGCCAGTGGGAGTGAAGACAGCCAGTTTGTGGAAATTGCGGGCATCGTTCGCTGGGTTCAGCGTGATGAAACCTCAGAATACCAGGTGGTGGAAATCGCCACGGGTGGCGGCCGGTTGCCCGTCTATGCGCGGCAACTCCCGGCCGGACGAACCGAGGATCTGCTGGACAGCGCGGTGCGGGTGCGGGGAGTGTGCTCGACGCAGTTCAACCACCAGCGGCAGTTATTCGCGATTCGTTTGCTGGTGGCGCGTGCCGTGGACTTCGTGATCGAATCACCGGCCCCGAAAGAGCCCTTTGCCCTCAAGCCGCGTCCCGTGGGCAGCCTCCTGCAATTCGAGCCGCAGGGTTCTTACCGCCACCGCATCAAGGTGGCCGGCACGGTAATCGGGTTGGTGCCGGGGAAAACAGTTTACCTTCAGGACGGGGAGCAAGGGGTGGAGGTGCAAACCAAGGGGATCGAGCCGCTGCATCTGGGGGATCGGGTCGAAGCGGTTGGTTTTGTGAGCCAGGGAGAGTACACGCCCTCGCTGCAAGACGCCATCTGCCTGAGAGTCGCTTCCGGACCGCCGCTCCAGCCCACCTCGGTGACCCCAGATGAGGCGCTCAAGGGCAAGCGCGATGGTTGCTTGATCAGAGTCACGGCCCACCTGCTCGACCGCGCCCTCAACGGCTCCGACCGGTATTTGCTGTTAGAGGACGGTGGCTTTATTTTCCACGCCTACCTCGGCCAGGCGATGGCTCCAGTCGCGGTGGCTGAACTGCGAAACGGCAGTCGAGTGGCGGTAACCGGCGTTTGCCGGATCGACCCTGGCGAATGGCGGGCGGGGGAGGACTGGCGAGCCCGGGGCTTTCGGGTTGAACTCCGCTCAGCGGCGGATGTTGCGCTGTTGGCGGCGCCGCCGTGGTGGACGTTGCAGAAAGTCCTGTGGGTCGCGGGCGCCCTGGGATTGGCGGCGTTTATGGCTTTGGGTTGGGTGGCGGTACTGCGCCGCCGGGTGGCCGAGCGTACGCAGGAACTCGAGGTCCAGATCCAGGAGCGCCAACTCGCCGAGCGCCGCCGCGAGATCGAAGAGGAACGAACCCGAGTGGCGCAGGACCTGCACGACGAACTGGGCGCCACGCTCACCGAGGTCAGCCTGCTCGGTTCGCTGGCTAAAACCCCGACCCTGCCGGCGGAGGCTCGCGAACGGTATTTGGACAAGCTGGCCAGCGCCTCCCGCGCCGTCGTCGTCACCTTGGATGAGATCGTGTGGGCTGTGAACCCGAAATACGATTCTGTGGGCTCGCTGGCCAGCTATTATTCCTTGTTCGCCCAACGCTTTCTAAACCTGGCGGGCATGACCTGCCGATTGGAGGTCGCCGATTCGTTTCCGGAAGCGCCGCTCGACTCCCGGGTGCGCCATGGAGTGTTTCTCGCTTTCAAAGAAGCGCTCAATAATGCGGCTCGCCATTCCGACGCCTCCCAGGTCTTGATTACTATGGGAGTCATCGCAGGGCAGTTGGAAATCGATGTCGCTGACAACGGAAAGGGCTTTGCCTGGGGGAGCGATTCGCCGGGCAGCGATGGGTTGGCCAGCATGCGCGAGCGGATGCGGAAACTAGGGGGGCAATGTGACATCAAAACCGGGTCCGGAACCGGAACCACGGTGGAATTCCGCTTGCCGCTCGGAGGAAAGGCAACATGACCAAGGTCGCCATTGTGGAGGACAACAAGACGACGCGCGAGGGATTGGAGACGATTATCAACTTCTCGCCTGACTTTCGCTGCGTCTGCACTTGCGCCAGCGCCGAGGAGGCCCTGCGGTTCCTGCCACGGCTTCATCCCGAACTGGTCTTGATGGACATCCAGCTGCCGAACATGTCGGGCGTTGAATGTGTGGCCAAACTCAAGGAACTGCTGCCCGAGGTCCACGCGATTATGGTGACCGTTTATGAGGACCCCGATCGCATCTTTCGCGCCTTGCGCGCCGGGGCCTCCGGTTACCTGTTGAAACGGTCCACACCGGAGGAGATGCTCAGCGCTATGCGCGAAGTGCAACAGGGCGGTGGCGCCATGAGCGGCGAGATCGCCCGCAAGGTGATTGGGTATTTCCGGGAGCAGACCACCGCCAAGACTGAGGTCGATGAGCTCACCCCTCGCGAGCGGGAGGTGTTGGAGTTGGTGGTGCATGGATTATCCAACAAGGAGATCTCGGATCGCCTCAGCGTCACGGTGGAGGCCGTGCGCTGGCATCTCAAACACATCTACCAGAAGCTTCACGTTCATTCGCGAACCGAGGCAGCCCTGAAGCTCCGGCCGGCCAGGTAGGCCGACAATCCTACCCACTTGGGGAGCTAGGCAGTCCGGGCGCCGGCGCTAGAATGACAACATGAACATCATGTGTAACCAACTCCGGCATTGGTAAGCCGTAGGCGTGATCCGTTGATGAGTCATGCTAACCAAAACGTCTGACATCGATACAAAAATATGAATGCAATCACCTTCCCACCCGCCGGCCGATCGAGGCTGGCCCAATGGGCCCCCGCGGTGGCCCCTTTCTCCGCCGCGTGCGCGCTGCTGCTGGGAGCCGTCTCGGCTCTGGCGCAACCCACCACGATTGCGGGCGACCCGACGCTGCCGCAGAGCCGAGTGGTGTCCCTGTTCACCAGCGCTGGCCTTTACAGCGATGTCCCCGGCGCCAACTTCTATGAAACCTGGTGGAGCGGGCAATGGACCTCTTACGGCGACTACCCGATAAACCTCCCGGCGACGACGAGATTCGTCAAGGGCTACCAGGGCTTGCTCTTCACTGGCGTCGGGTTTGAGGGGTCGCCGACGAATGTGGCGGGTTGCGCCTACTTGCATGTGGACGTCTATACCCCCAATGGCGATCATTTCGCGGTTCGCATGGTCGATACCGTCGGGCATTCGGGAGATGTCACCTACACTGCGGCGGGCGGTGTGATCGCCCCGAACACCTGGGTGCATTTGGACATACCGATGAATCAATTCGTGGCGGCCGCGCCGTCGTTAAACCTGCACAATATTCAGCAACTCGGTTGGATTATCAATGGGACCGCCGGCGTCACTCCTGCCGATTATTACATCGATAATGTGTACTTTTATAGCAGCACCAACCTCGTGTTCACCGCGCCTTTGCCGACTCCCACCCCTACGAACAACGCCCCGACACCCACCCGGCCCGCCGGCAGCGTCCTCTCCATGTATAACAGCAGCCAGACCTACGCGGATCAAGGGGGTATCAACTGGCACGCCAGTTGGAGCGGGAGCGCCGAAAGCAATTTTGTGATCACCAACCCTCCCGGCAGCACCGTGAAGTATATGCCCGGCCTCTCCTATGTGGGGGTCGAGTTCTACGATCCCAACCAAATCGATACCACTGGATTTACGGCGATGCATTTCGACGTCTGGACACTCGATGCCAACCAGATTGCGGTGGAACTCGTCAGCCTCAACCCGACCATCGGCCCGCAGATCTATGTGCCCATTGGCGCCACCCAGAGCTGGGTCGGCATCGATATCCCGTTGAGCCAGTTCTCCGCCGCTAACCCGGCTTTGGTGTTGAGTAACCTGCAGCAATTGTTGTGGATTGATAATGGCGGTTCCGGCCTCCAGAACGGGACCTTTTATATCGACAACGTTTACTTTTGGACCACCAATTCGGTGGCGGCTTCGATAGCGCAGGGAACCCAAGTCAGTTGGACCGCCGCCAGCGGCGCCGACACTTATCAGCCCCAAAAATCCGCCAATGGTTCCGTCTGGTCGAATTGGGGCTCAGCGATCGTGGGCAATGCCTTGGCCACCAAATTCGACTCGATCAAAGCCCCCTTTTACCGAGTGCTGGATGTGTCATCCTCGGTTGCCAATGTCTTGCCCGACCCGTAGTTTTGAGATCCCCGACGTCAACAGCACCGGCGCGGCGAACTGGTCCGGATCGGCCAATGGCATCGATGTCAATGGCAATGTGGCGAACTGTTATGTCACCAACAGTTGGGGCGCCCTGTCCCCGCACAATGGCACGAACCTGCTTTTCATGCAGGCCATTACCCCAGCCAGCGGCCCCGTCACCCCGCCCGACACTCACCTGCTGAGCGATCAGTTTGCTGTGGGCGCCGGGTTGTCATACGCGGTGAGTTTCTACGCGGCCAACCCGGTAAAGCTGAACGGGGCCAACCCGCAATATCGCGTTCGGTTTTATGACGCCAGCCATGGTCTAGTCTACGAGCAATGGAACAGTTTCGCTTCCGCCGGAAGCACTTGGACGCAGTTTGCCCAAACCCATTCGGCCCCCGGCAACGCCGCCTTTATGGAGTTGTTTTTCATGCAAGCCCTTGGTGCGGGGAACAACTTCGATTGGGTTACCTTGCTTGATGATGTGAAGGTGGTGGATACTACCGCCGTTCCGGTCAACACCACCAATGTGCTCTCCGCCGCCCTGAGTCCCGCCGTCGGGATCACCTGGAAATCAGGCGTGGGGTCTACCTACACGGTGCAATCCAGCCCCGGTGTGGCTCCTGCGGTATGGTCTCCGCTGGGTGCCAACGTGGTCGGCACCGGAACCAACACGGTTTCCGATACCGTCACCGGCTCGAAGAAGTTCTATCGGGTGTTGGAAGATAATTGATGGGATGGGCGTTAGGCGGGCTTGCGGAGGAACCGCAGGCCCGCTGATACGATTTCAAACGTTACCCTGGCTTAGGCGGCCTCTAACTTCCGCCTCCGATCAGGGATGTTGGTCGCTCTGTTTCCTCGCGTCGGCGGAGCCGCTTCTTCGCTCCCAAACTCGGGAGAATTCAGAATCCCCTATTTGCTAAAGACTATGAAGCCCTTGTTGAAATCTGCGTTGTGGTTGTTTGGTTACCTCGTGCCTACGCTGGGCGTGTTGGCTCAGAGCCCGGGCAACGCCTGGACTCTCGTTTGGTCCGACGAGTTCGCACAACCCGATGGCACGCCTCCGGATCCGGCCAAATGGGTGTGTGAGGTTGGCGCCGGCGGTTGGGGGAACAACGAGCTCGAGCATTACACCTCGCGTACGAACAACGTGCGCATCGAAACCGGCAAGCTCGTCATCGAAGCCCGCCGGGAAGCGTATTCCGGCAGCCGCTACACCTCCGCACGACTCAAAACCAAAGGAAAGGTGGCATGGACTTACGGACGCATCGAGGCGCGCATTCAAATTCCGCGCGGCCAAGGGATCTGGCCTGCGTTCTGGATGCTCGGCACGAACATTGACTCGGCGGGGTGGCCTCGCTGTGGTGAGGTTGACATCCTGGAAAACGTGGGCCGCGAGCCGAACTTGGTCCATGGCACCGTTCATGGGCCAGGCTACTCCGGCGGTCAAGGCATCGGCGGCCCCTACTCCCTGCCGGGGGGCGGCGCTTTTGCGGACGGCTTTCATGTCTATGCCGCGGAATGGACGACCAATCAGATTCGTTGGCTCGTGGATGGGCAGGAGTACTTTAAGGTGGCTCCCGCCAACCTCCCGCCAGGCACGAAATGGGTCTTTGCCCAGCCTCAATTCATCCTGTTGAATCTGGCGGTGGGTGGCCAATGGCCCGGCAATCCGGATGAGACAACGACGTTCCCCCAGCGCATGACGGTCGAGTACGTCCGGGTTTACGCGCCGGCCAGCCGACCCTCCCCCGGTCCCGCCGGTGCCCAGCTTTGACGAACTCTGAGGGGAAAGCGCCCGGTTCGCTCAAGGCGCGCGCCTGAGGGAATTCCTTTCCCGTTCGGCCTGCCAGCCGGCCTCTGCGGCCAGGATTTGATTGCCCGACTGGCGCAGAGCGATTTCCAGCCGGGAATAAGCCAGCGCCAGGAGCTCGTGCAGGGAGCGCCTGTCCGGCCCTTGCGCCAGTTGGCGGGACAGGGCAGCAACCGTGGCTTCCAATTCGGCACGCGCCTCGGCCGTTTTGTTTCGCCGTGTCAGAGCATCGCCCAAGGCAATTCGGAAGGTAGCCATCCATAGCCCATACGAGGGCGAGTTGGGGAATCGTTCCACCAGCGGGGCTTGGATCACGACCGCTTTGCGGAAACTTTGCGCCGCGTCGTCCCAACGCTCCATCTGCTTCTGGAAGGAGCCTATCCGGTGGTACATGCGCGCTTGGGCGGCGAGAAAATCGGGAATGTCTGGGTGATCACTAGCGAGTTTTTCGACCAGCGCCAGCGATTTGCCAAACCGGCCCTCGATGGTCTGCTGAAGCGAGAGGGGAATGGGAGGCTGAGGGATATGTATCCTCGCATAGGCCTCGCTGAGGTCGTAAGCATAGTCCGGCACCTCCGGGAACGTTTTTACCAACCGGTCCAGGATCTCGATGGCGCGATCGCCGCCGCGCCTGGTTTCCGACCCCCGGAAGGGGTCCGCCGGCGCACCTTCCAGGTAGCAGAGGGCCAGGAGATGCTGGTATTCAGGATTGCCTGGAACGGCGTCCGCCAAACTGGTGAGCAAAACCACTGCTTTGCCAAGGTTCGCCCGATCCGGCTCAGGGATGCGAACCGGCCTTGAACTCGGTGGCACGACCGTCGGAAGCGGACGCTCCGGAATGCCGAGAAAATAGTAGGTGCGAGCCAACTCGAAACGCCAGTCGGGTGGGGCGGAGTTGAACGCGGCGTTCGGTTGGAGCAGTACCAGGGCGGCCAGGTGGGACTGGCGGGCTTCGGTTTCTTGACGCCGAGACGTGTATAAGAGGCCCAACTCGTTTTCAATCTGCGCCGCGTTCAGACTGGGCTTTGGATGGGCGGGCACGCCTGGATCCCATTCCTTGTAAAGCGCGAGGGCTCGGCGATAGGCCCGGATCGCCTCATCCACGCGTCCCAAACGCTGCCGGATGGCGCCGACTCGCTGGTTGGCTTGGGCGGTCTCAGCGCGCAAGGTCACATTATTCTCACCCTGCCGGGCGAGCCGATCATAAAACGGCAGCATTTCTTCCAGGATGGCGGCTGATTCGCGGGACAGGACCGGCGAACTGGGAATCTCGATGGCCTCGCCCTTAACTCCTTCCGCCGGGAGTTTTGGAACCAGGACGATGCGAGTTGGGGAAAGGCGGTCGAAAATGCGGTCAAGCGCCTCGATGGCGAGCGCGGCGTTGGTTTCAGCCCGGGTGCGTTCCGACGATTCTCCACGCAAGGCCTGCTTGGTGCGGGCATACCCCAGCGAGGTGACCATGGCCACCAGCACGAGCAGAACCAAGCTCGTCCCCGACAGGGCGGCCAGGCTCCGGTTGCGCTGGCACCAGCGGACCAACCGCTCCGTCGCGCTCGCACGCCGGGCACTGATGGGCCGGTCTTCCAGGAAGCGACGCAGATCCTCGGCCATTTCCCGGGCGGAGGGGTAACGTTGGGCGGCCTCGTGGCTGATGGCTTTAAGCACGATGGTCTCCAGGTCGCGCGGGATCCCGCGGGTCGTGGCTCCCGGTGCCAGGGGGGCTCCCTGGGCGATCTGCTGGATCAATCGGTTTTGATCGGTTTCATCGTAGGCGGGTCGCAGGGTGAGCAACTCATACAACGTCAGCCCCAGACTGTAAACATCGGCGCGAGGGTCGGTGGTGCCGCGAAATTGTTCGGGGGCCATATAGCGCAACGTCCCCACAATCTCATTGGCCAGGGAGAGATCATCCGACTGGGCCGCCTTGGCCAAACCAAAGTCCGCCAGCCAGACCGTCCCCTGCGCGTCCAGCAGCAGGTTGGCGGGCTTGATGTCGCGGTGCAAAGTCCCCTGGCTGTGCGCATACCCCAAGGCGTCGGCCGCCTGCAGGCCGAGGCGCGCCACGCTTTGCCAGTAGCTTGGTCCTAACCGGCCGTCAGCGTGGAGCCCCTCCGGCCCACCCAAAAGTTGGCTGGCGATCGCCTCGGCCGCTGCGCTGGAGGTTACGCCCTGGTCGTCGCCCAGGCGGGGCGGTGGCGGCTCGGAGACCTCGGCCCCCGAACTCCGCCTCACCTCAGTTGGTGTTCGCAATCGCGCGAGCGCCGGAATGACCGCCTCCAAGCCGACGCCGCGGATATATTGCATCACATAATAGTGAAATCCGTCCTGTTCGCCGACCCCGAAGACCTCGACGATGTTTGTGTGATGCAGGTGGGCGGCTATGCGGGCTTCGCGTTCGAACCGCTTGAGGTGTTTCTCATCCAGCAGCATTTGGCGGGGCAGCACCTTGACCGCCACGCGACGTCCCAAGGATTCTTGCTCGGCCTCGAAAACGACCCCCATGCCGCCGCACCCAATTTCGCGGATCAGGCGGAAATCCCCCAACCGCTCCAGTCGGGCCGGACCGAGCGTTGCGCGTCCCCCGCTGGAACGGGTCTGCCGGGCCTTCAATTGTTCCGCGGCCGCGATGGTGGGGAAGAGTTCGCGGACCCCTTCCGCCAACTCCGGGTGCCGGGCGCAGTATTCCTCGATGCCCGGGCGCTGGCCTTTTCGCAATCGGTCCGTGTATTCGGCCGCCAACACTTCCAACGGATCCCGCTCCGTGCCGGAGTCAGACATGGGGCGATTCCTCCACCAGACCCGGCACGCCTGCCAGGATCTCCTTGAGCCGGCGCAACGCACGGATATAGCGAATGCTGGCGGCTTTTTGCTCGATCCCCAGGGTCTCGGCAACCTCGCTGTTGGTCAGTTCCTCGAAATGGCGCAAGGCGAGCACCTCGCGGTCGATCGGGTCCATCTGCTCGATCGCCGCCTGCACCAGGCTTAGCGAGTCAGCGCGCGCCGCAGCCTGGGACGGCGAAGTGAACGAACCGGCCAATTGGATGGCGACCGAGGCGGAGGTCGCCTCGGCGTAAGGGGTGCCATCGAGGCTTACCTCGCGCCCCGCGTCGCGCTTTTGCGCCCCCAAGTGCTGCCGATGCAGGTCCACGAGCGTTTGGTTCACGATCATGCGCAGCCAGATGAACGGGGAGGTGGCCGGACTGCTGGCATAGTGTTTCAGCCGTTGGCTGGCTGCCAGAAAGGCCTCTTGCAAAACGTCCTCCGGTGCCAATCGTCCCCGCAACGTCTCCGCCAGGCGGAAGTGGATCACGCGCCAGAGGCGCTCCCGCTCCCGCGCGAACAACTCCGCTAAGGCCTGAACGTCACCAGCCCGAAGGCGGTGATCCAGGTCCGGTGTTTCGAGATTGGAATCGCCGGGCATGTCTGCGGGCAATCATGATTTAAATGTCTCAGGCCCGCAACTTCCTAAACGAGTGGTGTCGGCCTTTTGACTGGCCTCCGCCGCTTCGCTATGGTGACATCCCGCCATGAATCGCCACGTTGAAGGATTAGCTCTATGAAGACCCTCTGGACCCGAGTTACGGTTTGTAGCGTCTTCGTTCTGTTGCTGGCGCCGTTGGCGGCGCGAAGCGCGGAGGCATTGCCAGATTATGCGCCCGCCCCGCCAGACAACCCGCTGAAGGGTTTTGCACCTTATGCTGGCCAGGCGCGTGAGTTTCCGCACAGCTTAGAGTTCAACTATCTGCCGGTAGGCGCGGTGATGAAAGGGCCGGACGAGTTTGATTGGCAGCCGTTGGAACGACTCCTTGGGGATGTCGCGAGCCGTGGCTGCCAAACCGTGTTTCGGTTTTATCTCGAATACCCCAACAAGCCGGTCGGAGTGCCACAATTTCTGCTCGATGCCGGCGTGCGAATCTACACGAACATGGTTGGCGAGGCCGGCCTTCCAGAGCAGATGCTGACTCCGGATTATGAAGACTCGCGGCTGCGAGCGGCGTTGATGCATTTCGTCGGCGTACTCGGCGCGCGTTACGATGGTGATGCGCGGATCGGTTTTATCACCGCTGGTTTGCTCGGCAAGTGGGGCGAGTGGCACGATTTTCCGCTCAACCAGCTATGGGCCAGCCAAACCGTTCAACGTGAGCTCATGGAGGCTTACGCGAGTGCGTTCAAGAGGACGCCAATATTATTGCGCTATCCCGCAGCCGAAGCCGATCCGGCCTACGCCGCGAATCACATGCAGATTTTCGGTTATCATGACGATTCGTTCGCTTGGGCAACCATGCCGACAGAGCGTCAGAGCGACAACTGGTTCTTCCTCGCGCGCATGCAGCGATCCGGTGCAGAGGCGATGAATAAGTGGCGCGCGCATCCCATTGGCGGGGAGGTTCGGCCCGAGGTCTGGCGCGGCTTGTGGGATGAGCCGCCCAGCACCCCCCCGGGGCAGGAGTTCCTTCGCTGCGTCGAGGCAACGCACGCGACTTGGTTGATGGATTCCAGCATCGCTCATCCCCTGACGGCCTCGCAGCGTGAGCGTGCCATGACTGGCGCCCGCCAGCTTGGCTACGAATTCTATGTTGCCTCCACGGGACTGCAAATGGATGCGACGCGTCGTGTCTTGAACGTCTGCGTGACGCTGCGCAACCTGGGCGTCGCTCCCTTCTACGCCGACTGGCCTGTGGAACTGGGGGCGCTGGATGCCCAAGGCAAACTCGTGGCCACGTGGAAACCCGGTTGGAGGCTCCCTGGTCTGTTGCCAAATGACGCTGATCGCCGATGGGAGTATGCCGCTAATACGCAACAGGTTGCCACCGGCCGCTACCACCTCCTGTTGCGCGTGCCGAACCCGATGCCCAATGGTCGGCCATTGCGATTCGCCAACCGCGCGCAGAGCCAGCACCTCCCGGATTGGCTCACGCTGGGCGAGTTCAAACCATGATGAAGCGATGCGGCAAACGGTTCAAGCGGCCGGTTGGCAAACCGCCCGGCATGATAGGGCGCGCCGTCCCCTGCGCGCCGCCGTTCGGTCCGGGGCAACCCGGCGGGACTCGATTTGGAACCCGGACCCGCCCTGCCTGAACACTTGCTATCCAAAAAGTCACCGCCCCAATGAACTCCTACAGTCTACCGCTGCGGTGAACCGCCAGAACCGGTTTGCGGGCGAAAATCACTTTTGCACAAAGCATTGCCCTGCACCCTCGCGGGGGGCTAAAGTAGCGCCATGAACAGACACCTGAGCAAACAACTGCGACCGCTGATGGGGGTCGCCGTGATCCTGTCCCTCTACCTCGGCTCTGCCAAAGTCGCCGCCCAGCCCGGCCAGCCCTTTGCTGGCATGGATCCCCAGCAGATCCAGCAACAAATCCGGCAGCGGGCGATGGAGTTCTTCCGGGACAAGCTCGAGGTCACCAAGGAGGAGGAATGGACCGTGATCGAGACCCGGCTGGGGAAGGTAGTTCAACTCAAGGCGCAGACTCTCATCGGTGGCATGCTCGGCGGCGGCGGTAGCCCCTTCGGCGGCGGCCGGGGCGGCGACAACCCGATGGCTGGCGCCATTCGCAGCCTGCTGGGGCTCGACGAGGTGACGCCCGAAATGCAGGCCCTACGACGGAGTGTGGATGGCCACGGCAGCAACGAGGAACTCAAGGCGGCGGTCGCCAAGGTCCTGGAAGCCCGGAAACGCAAACAGGCCGAGCTCGATAAGGCGCAAAGCGAACTACGCCAGGTGCTCACCTTTCGCCAGGAAGCGACCCTCTCCCTGCTGGGAGTATTGGACTAATCCCATTACCATGGAAAGGAGTCTCACGTTGCGCGTTTGGGCCGCCGCTTGGTTGACGTTCCAGGCCGGCGCCTGGCTGGCGGGCGCCGCGCCGGGTCAAACCCCAGGTGACCGTCCCATCGCGGCATCGAGCCCCCTCCCGAATCTCCTCAATACCGCGGAAACTCGCGCCGGGACCTGGCGGTTCACCACCGACCGAGCAACCTGCCGCAGCCTGGCGGCAGCCGGACTTCAACGATCAAGGCTGGAGCCAGGGCAGGGCTGGCTTTGGCACCGAGGGCACACCCAACGCGACGATTGGGACGGAATGGAAGACCGCCGACATCTGGCTGCGGCGCAGTTTTGATGTGCCGGCGGGCAATCGGGAGCCGCAAGTGTTGCGCTGGCACCACGACGAGGATGCCGAGGTCTATCTCAACGGTGAACTGGCGGCCAAGGCGTCGGGCTTCCTGCAGGATTACGAAAACCGTGAGATTTTGGCCCCGGCCCTAGCCACTTTGAAGCCGGGCCGGAACACGATTGCCATCCATTGCCATCAGACGACAGGCGGTCAGTACATCGATGTCGGCCTGGTGAGCGCGGCCGACAGCGAGATCCTCAAATATGGCGACCAAAACCAAGCCAACGGCCTGGCCGAGGGCAACCCGCTTATCCCTGGCCTGTTTGCCGACCCTTCGGCGGCCAAGTTCGGCGATACCTATTATATATACTCCACAACCGACGGCTTCGGGTGGCCCACCGGACGTTGGGTGGTGTGGAAATCAAGGGACTTCGTTCATTGGAGTTTCCAGGGTGAGAGCTTTCCCGAAATCACGGGCCAGCAGAACTGGGCCCCAGGCGTCCCCGTTTATCGGGATCACCGCTATTGGCTGCCTTACACGCTTCACGGTCGCGAGGGACGTATCGCCGTCGCGGACCAGCCGGAAGGCCCGTTTCATGACGCCTTCGCCAACCCGATCGTCAACGACATTGATTCGGAGCTCTTCATCGATGACGATGGCACGCCCTACGTTGTCTGGGGCCGGCCGATGCCCTCGATCAACCGGCTCAAGCCCGATTTTTCGGCGGTGGTGCCACCGCCGACGCGCGTCGATTTCCACCAGGGCTATGTCGAGGGGCCGTTCCTCTTCAAACGCAAGGGCGTCTACTATTTGTGCGGGGCCAACCTCGGCTACGCTGAATATCGAATCAACTACAGCATGGGGGACAGCCCGATCGGACCTTTCCGCTTCCCTGCGGACAACTTTATCGTGAAACCGGACCCCGCCGATAACCTCTGGGGCACCGGGCACGGAAATGTCTTGTGCGTCAAGGATCGGGACGAGTGGGTGGTGATTTACCTCCGGAGCCGCATGGGCGAAAAAGTGGACCCGTTTATGGAAGGTGGCAACGTCTACCGGCAGGTCTGCGCTGATCGATTTTCCTTCAATGCGGACGGCACCATCCAGCGGCACGGCCCGACCCGCAAGGGCGTTGGCCGGTTAGGCCCGAGCACGGAGCGCGGAGTCAACCTGGCCCTCGGGAAGCGCGCGACGGCTTCCTCTGCGTTGCGGCGATACGGCCCCGAGAAGGCGGTGGACGGCGGCTTTGGCACACGCTGGATCACCGGCGACGCACAAGCGCTCGAGACCTGGTGGCAGGTTGACCTGGGCAAGGTCTCGCGCGTTGAGCGCACCGAAATCTCCTTTAACTATCCCACCGAGCTTACGCCCTACACCCTCCGATGGTCCACCGACGGAATCACGTGGCAGCTCTATGCCGACCACACCAACGACTCGATCCACGAATCGCCCAAGGTGGATCGCCAGGCGGTCAAAGCTCGCTTCTTGCGCGTGGTTTTCACGAATGCGGTAGCGAACAAGATCCCCTCCGGCCTCTGGGAATTCAAGGCGTTCGATGAGCGCTGAGCCTGGGACCATGCCGCCCACCCGCCGGGAGTGCGCCGGGCGGGCCAGTTTGGCGCAACTTACCAGACCATGCTCTTGTCGTGAACCTCGGCTGAGGAATCTCGGCCGGATTTGGTCCCAACGTTGGACGCCCACACGCGAGTTGAAAACATGAAAAAATTACTGCTTATCCTCTGTTTCGCTGCCTTCGGGGCCGCGACTCTGCGGGCCGCCGAAGACCTTGTCATCGCCGATTTTGAGGGCCCCGATTACGGCCAATGGAAAACGACGGGCGAGGCCTTCGGTCCCGGTCCTGCCCACGGTACGCTGCCGGGCCAGATGGCGGTGGACGGCTACAAAGGCCAGGGTTTGGTCAACTCCTATTACCGGGGCGATGGCTCCACGGGCACGCTCACCTCGCCGCCCTTCAAGATCGAGCGCCGGTTCATCGGTTTCCTCATCGGCGGCGGCAAGGACCCGGTCAAGACTTGCATGAACCTGCTGCTGGACGGCAAGATCGTCCGCACCGCCACCGGCCCCAATGACAAACCCGGCGGGAGCGAAACCCTGGCACCCGACTCCTGGGACGTGAGCGAATTTGCCGGCCGGAGCGCGGTTATCCAGATCTTGGACTTGGCCACCGGTCCCTGGGGCCATATCAACGTGGACCAGATCGTGCAGACCGATCGCCAACCGCCGGGGTTGGTGGCCAACGCGAGCCGGGAGATCACGATTGAGAAGCGCTACTTGAATTTGCCCGTGAAGAACGGCGGACCGAAACGGCAGATGCGTGTGCTGGTGGCAGGCCAACCCTCGCGTGATTTCGAGATCGAGTTGGCCGACGCCCAGCCGGATTGGTGGGCCTTCATGGACCTCGGTCCCTTCAAGGGCCAACGGGCCACCTTTCAGATCGACAAGCTCCCCGGCGATTCCAAGGGCCTGACCAGCATCGATCAGTCCGATGAGATCAAGAACTCGCAGACTCTCTACCAGGAGAAACTCCGTCCACAATTCCACTTCTCTCCGCGCCGGGGTTGGAACAACGACCCCAACGGGCTGGTGTTCTACCAGGGCGAGTATCACCTGTTTTTTCAGCACAATCCCTATGGTTGGAACTGGGGTAACATGCACTGGGGGCATGCGGTCAGTCCGGATCTGCTTCATTGGAAGGAACTGCCGGTCGCGCTCTATCCAGACGAGCAGGGCACCATGTTCTCCGGTTCCGCCGTGGTGGATTGGAACAACACCGCCGGTTTCCAAACCGGCAAAGAGAAGCCACTGGTGTGCGTGTTCACGGCCGCCGGGAATCCGTTCACCCAGGGCTTGGCTTACAGCAACGACCGAGGCCGTACTTGGGCTAAATATGCGCACAATCCCGTCGTCCCGCATCTCATCGGCAGCAACCGTGACCCCAAGGTGATCTGGTACGCCCCGGACAAGAAATGGGTCATGGCCCTCTTCCTGGATAAGAGCGATTACGCCCTGTTTTCCTCCCCAGACCTGAAACGCTGGGAGAAACTCAGCGACGTGTCCATTCCCGGTACGAGCGAGTGTCCGGAGTTTTTCGAGATCGCCCTGGACGGCAACCGCACGGATACGCGCTGGGTGTTTTACGGCGGCAATGGGCGCTACCTGGTTGGCAAGTTCGACGGCAAACGGTTTACCCCGGAAGCCGGCCCTCTCACCTTGCAGCGCGGCAATTGCTGGTATGCCTCGCAGACCTATAATGACCTCCCGGCTAAGGACGGACGGCGCATCCTCATCCCGTGGGGCCAGATGTCCACGCCGGGCATGCCCTTCAACCAGATGATGGGGCTGCCCGTCGAACTCACGTTGCACCTGGCTGAGGTCGGTCCGTGCCTGCGGGCCAACCCGGTGAAAGAGCTGGCCTCGCTCCGCACGCAGTCCCACCATGTCCGGCCCCAACCGCTCAACCCTGGCGATAACCCCCTCGCCAAGCTCGGGGGCGAACTCCTGGATCTCAACGCGGAAATCACCGTGGGCAGCGCTGTCGAAATCGGCTTTAATCTGCGCGGGGTGAAGATCGCCTACGACGTCAAGAAACAGGAGATCTCCTGCCAGAAGCTGACGGCGGCACTCAAGCCTTCGGCGGGCAGAATCCGACTCCGCCTCCTGGTGGACCGTACCTCGATCGACCTCTTCGGAAACGATGGCCGTCTGTACATGCCGATGGGGGTCATCGTTCCGCAGGACAACTTTTCCCTGGAAGTCTATGCCCAAGGCGGCGTCGCCGAAATCAACTCTCTGGAAGTTCACGAACTCAAATCCATCTGGAACTCGCACTAACCCCCCCCCATCCCCGCAGTTACTCTACATGAAGGCTCGCATCTTCTTTTGGTCGATCACCTCGGCGCTCGCCGGGTTCTTGTTCGGGTTTGACACTGTTGTCATCTCGGGTGCCGAGCAGACCATCCAATCGCTCTGGGGATTAAGCCCTGGCCTTCACGGGATCGCCATGGCCTCGGCGCTCTATGGCACGGTGCTCGGCTCGTTGTTGGGCGGTTGGCCCACGGATCGTCTTGGACGGCGAGCTACGTTGCTATGGGTGGGGGTGTTGTATGTCGTTTCCGCGGTGGGCTGCGGTTTTGCCAACGGCATCACCCTGTTCATCGCCTCGCGCTTCATCGGGGGTGTCGGCATCGGCATCTCCACCGTGGCCGCGCCGCTCTATATCTCCGAAATTTCGCCGCCAGCCTATCGTGGCCGGTTGGCCGGCATGTTCCAGTTCAATATCGTGTTCGGCATCCTCGTCGCCTTCGCCTCCAACTTCCTGCTCAAGGGGGTCGGCGAAAACGCCTGGCGTTGGATGCTCGGTGTGGCGGCTTTCCCGTCCATCCTTTACACGGTGCTGTGTTTCAGCATCCCGGAAAGCCCCCGCTGGCTGATCGGACGCAAGGGCGATCGTGCGGCGGGCGTCAAAGTGCTCCAGCTCATCGAACCCGAGGCTACCCGGGCGCAGGTCGAGGCGCAGGCGGATGAGATCCTCGCTGCCTCGTCCGAGCGGGTGGTTTCCTCCCATTTTTGGACGTGGAACCTGCGGATTCCGATACTGCTCGCCTTTCTTATTGCTTTCTTCAACCAACTCTCCGGCATTAACGCGGTGCTCTACTTCGCCCCGCGCATTTTTCAGATGACTGGCCTCGCCGCCAAAACCGCACTCCTGCAATCCGTCGGCATTGGCGTGACCAACCTGGTCTTTACCTTCGTTGGCTTGTGGTTGATTGACCGCTTGGGCCGCCGCACCCTCCTGTACCTCGGCTCGTTCGGCTATATCGCTTCACTGGGATTGACCGCCTGGGCGTTTTTCACCCAGCACTTCGCCATCGTCCCGGTGTGCATCTTCGCTTTCATTGCGTCGCACGCGGTGGGGCAGGGGGCCGTTATCTGGGTCTTTATCTCCGAGATCTTTCCCAACCGGCACCGCGCCGAGGGCCAGGCCCTGGGCAGCTTCACCCACTGGATGTTCGCGGCCCTCCTCACCACTTTCTTCCCCAAGATGGTCACCATCTTCGCCCCCGGTTGGGTCTTCATGTTCTTCTGCGGCATGATGGTCCTGCAACTCATCTGGGTGAAACTCATGGTGGTGGAAACCAAGGGCGTCCCGCTCGAGCGAATTCAGCACCGCCTCGGCCTGCAACCGTGAACCGGATCCAGTCCGAACTCAGCCGTTCCTTCGCTTCCGCAACGCCCCGTATGGGAGCGGCCAACAGGCCCGCCCTCGGGCGATCCTCCGGTCTGTTTTCTCGGTTGAACAAGACCGCAGTCGCGGGGTTCGCTAGGGCCGCTTGGTTCGGCTCATCCAACTATCTGCCTTAACCAGTCGCCGACGATTTAACCCGAAACGAGCCCTTCCCAGCGCATGCAGTGTGAACAAAACGGTTTGGTAGTTCGAATTCAGGTTCCCTACGAAAAGTCGTTTTAACATTGGCCTCGCCGCCCTGCTCCTGCTCCGAACGTCCGAAGCGTTGGCTGCGACGCATTACGTGGACGCCAACAGCGCAAACCCAACGCCACCCTATGCTGATTGGGTAACCGCGGCCCTCACGATTCAGGATGCGGTGGACCTGGCGGCAAGCGGGGACTGCGTCGTCGTGACCAACGGCGTCTATGCGGCGGGCGGGAGAGCCGCTTGCGGCTTGCTGACAAACCGTGTGGTCCTGGACAAGGCGGTGGCGGTGCAGAGCGTGCA
>TBL_comb47_HYPODRAFT_10002889_pt1 | contig 20800 bp, 23 predicted proteins | sample TroBogypolimnion_40_FD_10682 | JGI IMG/M metagenome (IMG submission 10682) | reverse complement strand
TTACCCCGAAGGGGATTAAAAAGAGTATATTTAAACAAATTAAAAAACACAGTCATGGAAATTAAAGATGGAAAGTTACCCAAAGATTTCACAACAAAATTTGACACGAAAGAATCCTTTCATTCTTATTTTGAAAGTTTATATAAACAAGGAATTGAACAATTTTTGCAAGCAGAACTAGATGCTCATTTGGGATATGAAAAGCACAACATTGAAGGAAATAATTCTGGAAATAGCAGAAATGGTTCGTTTCCAAAAACAATAAAATCGGAGACCTTTGGCGATTTGGTTTTAAATATTCCAAGAGATAGAAATGGAGCTTTTGAGCCTCAAATTATCCCAAAAGGTGAAACAATGAGCCAAAAAATAGAAGACGCTATTTTGGGAATGTACAGTCGAGGGATGACTCGCAGCGATATTGTAGAACAGGTAAAATCAATTTACGGAATATCAGTTAGCGAATCGACAATCTCAACAATCTCAGACAAAATATTATCGGATGTTGAAGAGTGGAGCAAACGATTGTTAGAACCTCAATATTTAATTGTTTGGATGGATGCAGTTCATTTAAAAGTACGTGTTGATGGAAAGTACATCAACAATGCAATGCACGTGGTTATTGGCTTAAGAGCAGATGGAACAAAAGAAGTATTAGGAATGTGGCTCAATAAAACAGAGTCTGCATCGTTTTGGATGAGTGTATTGTCAGACTTAAAAATTAGAGGAGTTGAAGATATTTTAATCGCTTGTACCGATAATCTTGCTGGGTTTACAAAAGCTATAAAAAGTGTTTTTCCAGAAACAATTACTCAACTCTGTATCGTACATCAAATACGAAACAGTACAAAATTTGTAGTGTATAAAGATCGTAAAACCTTCTGTAATGACCTTAAACAAATTTATACCGCCGTAGATGAACAAACAGCAGCAGAGTCGCTAAAAGATGTTAAAACAAAATGGGGACAAAAGTATAAATATGCTATCGATAGTTGGGAAAACAACTGGGAAAATCTTATTCCTTTTTTAGATTATCCACCCGAATTAAGAAAAATAATGTACACCACAAATACCATCGAAAACCTCAATAGAGGAATTAGAAAATATACCAAAACCAAGGTGCAATTCCCAGATGAAAAAAGCGTGAAAAAGTCAGTTTACCTTGCTATTAAAAACAACGAAAAAAGCTGGACTCAAGTGATTCCTTTCTGGGGTTTGATTATGAACCAGTTTTTGGTTATCTTTGGGAATAGGTGTAAAATAAAACATTAAGCATTTTTGGAGTTTACACAAAATTCTGTCCAGTCTCTCTTTTTTGGGAAAACAAAGCTCTTTTTTCTGAAAACAAAGCTCTTTTTTGGGAAAACCAAGCTCTTTTTTCTGAAAACCAAGCTCTTTTTTGGGAAAACCAAGCTCTTTTTTGGGAAAACAAAGCTCTTTTTTGGGAAAACAAAGCTCTTTTTTCTGAAAACAAAGCTCTTTTTTGGGAAAACAAAGCTCTTTTTTGAGGAAAACAAGCTCTTTTTTGAGGAAAACAAGCTCTTTTTTGGGAAAACCAAGCTCTTTTTTCTGAAAACCAAGCTCTTTTTTGGGAAAACCAAGCTCTTTTTTTTGGAAAACCAAGCTCTTTTTTTTGGAAAACCAAGCTTGGTTTTGTGACAAAAGAACGCTGTCTAGCGTAAATGTATCCCCTCGTGAGTACTAAAAGCATCCAACAAATAAAAAGCCCTTCTGATGATTTGTAATATTATTTATATTATTTTTGATAAAATAAATAAAGTCTGATGTTTGTTAGACTTACACACCCATATTGGGGTAGATAAGTCTGATTTTGTCAGACATATAAACGAGTTGGGCGACATATTGGGAGAACGAAACTCCTAAAGAATATTTTTCATAATAATTAATTTTTTAAAAATGAGTAACGAAGAAATAATGCATGAATTGCTTCTTAAATTTAAAGGAGCTAGAATGGGAGCAAAAATACCACTAATAGAGCAAATAAGAGATATAGTTGGAATCTCAAATTTTGATGCTCATGAAACAATTAAATACATATCTAATAGTAGATATTTCATATTTTTAGATTCTAATACAGCAACTTTAACTGAAGAAGGCTTTGAATATGCTAATAAATATTAGTATCAAAAACTCTTTCACCTTTAATAATAAAGAAGGAGGCAACATCTTCTATACTTTCAAAAAGATTTATAGTGAATAAATAATCATCATAATTTGGAATTAATATAAATGTTTTTGATAAGTCTTTATGAGTTATAAAAAAATGATATTCTTGATTTGCTGAATTAATATTAAAATAAAAGTTTATAAATAATGGATAATGAAATAAAAATAACTGAAAATTCTGCTGATTCCATTCGAGTCTTTGGTTTGTTAATATTGGTTACAGGAATTGTATTTCTGACAATTGCTCAACTTACTGACATAAACGTAAACTATACAGAAAATTTTGACCCTAAAACGTTACTTGAACTTCCTAAAAAAATTGCAGACAAAACCAACTTTACTCTATTAGGAGGTTTATTTATTATTGTTGGTTTGCTATTATCTTTAGTTTCTAACCAAGTAATCACAGAAATTAAAGAACAATTTAAAAGGCCAAATCAATCAGAACCTATTAAAAAAAATCCTGATTATTTGGACGATTGGGATTAATTAATGGTTGATTTTTATCAATTCTGTATTTAATTAAGTCTTTTAAAACTCTTTTACAAAGTGATGACTTCTTTCCTTTCAAAACAGAAAGAACTTCGTTAATTAATTCTTGATAGTCATTTTCTTGATTCTCGTGATTTTATAACATAATAATTTAATTTTAAAATTTATAATAATGGATAATGAAATAAAAACAAGCAGTCATTCTGCAAGTTCGATACGAATATTTGGAAATATAATAGTCGCAATTGGTGTTGTAATATTGTTGTTTTCTCAGTTTATGGAAACTACTGTTGCTCCTGATTATGCAAATCTCGATGTTGAAGCAATTAAAAATTTACCTGAAAAAATAGTTAACTTTGATTTAATTGCTCAAAAATTAAACTACCTAATTCTTGGCGGAATACTTATTCTTATTGGTTTAAAACTATCTTTAATTTCTAATGAAACAACAGATACTCAAAAAGAACAAACTAAACTATTAAAAATAATTTCTGAAAAAATACAACGAAATACAAATGTTACAATTGAAGGGCAAAATGAAACCAATCAAAATTCTTCCAAAGTTTTATTAGACAGAAATCTTTGTCCAGTATGTCAAACGCCAATTCATAAAAACGACAAAAATTGTTCAAATTGTGGAATAGTTGTACGTGAATAAAAATACGTCGCCCAATAGTAAGGGTGCGTTGGGCTTGCAAAGCCTAACAATTAAACCCCGTTTAGAACCGTTCGACAAGCTCAAGACAGGCTGCACCGATTCCATTCCCACTATGGATTTACCAACAAATTTTTAGAGTGAATTTCAAGAGACAAGTGTGCCTCTTTTTTTTTTGAAGTAGTGTAAGATCTTTATTTTTCAAGCCAACTGCAATTTATAATTTATCAAGTTTCTTTACTAAAAAGTAGTATATTTGAGTTGACAAAAGTTAGTTAGTAAAGAAATTTAGGTTTTTAGATGAACTGACGTTAACGGTAAAAACTTCTGACGCAACTACAAAATACCATTAAATGAAACAGATTTTAATTATTGGAGTTTTATTCTTCTTAATTAGTTGCAAAAGCAATTTCGTTGCTGAAGGCAATTATGAAAAAGTTGGTTCAGATTTTAGCTATTCATTAAAATTAAATAAAGATTCGACATTCGTTTTAATCAAGAAATATTTTGAAGGAAGTGGCTCGTGTATTGGAAAGTGGCGAATTGTAAACAGTAATCAAGTGATACTTGAATGTAACAAAGCAACAGTAATTGAGAGTTTAGCGTCGGGTTACATAAGTGACAGAATTATGACGCTGAAAATAATAAAGCCGAAAAAACTCAAGTTAGATAATGTTATAATGCATAAAGTGGAAATTCAATAGCAAAGTTACTACCGCTAAAAGCTAGGGGTTCATTTCGGCTGCAAGCCGAACAATGAACCTCGTGTTGAACCTTTCGACAAGCTCAAAACAGGCTACATCCATTTCATTCCCACTATGGACTTACCGATAAGTTTTTAGAGTGAATTTGAAGCGGCAAGTGTGCCTCTTTTGGGACGAGAATAGTAGTTATGAATGTGTAAAGACGGGGTAAGATTATTTTTATATATTTGGTAAAAGAAAACAGACATGCGCCTATCATTCCAAATTGGGGTAAAGGTGTTATAAAACATACGTGTATAAGATAGTTATATGATATGCTTTCACAAAACCCTGCTAAAATGAAACAAAACCTTTTGATTTTTCTTTCTCTTTTGATTTTCCAATTAACATTTGGACAAAGTGCAGTTGAATTAAATCAACAATCAAAAGAATTAGTGCAACAAAAAAAATACACTGAAGCCTTCCCTATTTTAAAAAAAGCAGCTGAATTAGGAAATGCTGAAGCTCAATACAACTTGGGATATTTTTTGCAAAATGGAGTAGCCGGTGTTAAAAATGAAAAAGAAGCTGTCGAATGGTATAAAAAATCATCAGACAATGGTTTTAATGATGGACATTACGCAATGATGATGGCTTATGGAAACGGACAAGGAATCGAACAAAACTCTGTAAAAGCTTTTGAGTATGCGCTAAAATGTGCAAACAATAATGACGCTACTTGCATGTGGAATATTGTAAATTGTTATCTGACAGGAAATGGAGTAAAAGCTGATACATCTAAATTCAAAGAATGGATAATAAAGCTCGCAAAACTTCCTAACCCTGAGAATCTTGCTTTAAGTGGAAATATAACTTCTGCAAGAATAGAATTAGCAAACTTTTATAAAAATGGAAAATATTTTAAAAAAGATAATTATCAAAGCTATTTATGGTACTTAATCTACAATGAATCAAAAGTTGATTTTAGTATTTTAAAACAAGAAGAAGCTATTAAAGACATCAAAGAACTTGAAAAAAGTTTATCGAAAAAACAAATAGAAAAAGCACGAAAAGATGCTGAAATATTATTGGGAAGAAAGTTGGAAAATGTAAGTGAACTTTATAAAAACTCTCTATAATAGCACATCATATAACAGCCGTTTCTCGCAATTGCGAATTTTGCTTAACCCGGTTGCTGATTTTCCGCTGGAAAATCTTATTTTAGTAGAAAATATGCGTTCACGAAGTTCGCAACTGACTAGAAGCGGCGGAACGTTAGTGGTTATTTTTAAAGAACGTTTATCTATGACAGAAAATATCAAATTCAAATGTAGTTGCTGTGGAAAAATTCACGAAGAATGGCCTGCTTTGACTTTTATATCTCCAGACAATTACAACAACTTATCAGAAGAAGACAAAATAAGTATTGGAAATCTGGATGCTGACTTTTGTACAATTAAGTATGAAGACCAAACCAACAGATTTATACGCTGCGTATTAATTCAAAAAGTGAATGACCATTGTGAGGATTTAGATTATGGGCTTTGGGTTTCATTAAGTGAAACAAGTTACTTGGATTATAAAGAAAGATTTCAAAGAGAAAGCGAAGAAAAATTGTATTTTGGTTGGCTTTGTAATAATATACCTGGTTATGAGTTTTCAGAAAGCATTCCAATGAATGTTGTTTCGAGAAATAATGGTTTAAGACCAGAACTAATTCCTCATGAAGGTTTTGATCATCCATTTGTAAAAGATTATTACAACGGAATCTCGAAAGAAGAAGCTGAAAGGCGAATTTCGGAAATGCTAGGAATTGTTAGTGAGAACAGTAATGGAAAAGGCGAAGTGGAAATCAAAAAGTGGTGGCAAGTTTGGAAATAAAAAAAAACAACCACTAACAGCTAGGGGTTCGTTGCGGCTGCAAGCCGAACAATGAACCCCGTGTTGAACCTTTCGACAGGCTCAAGACAGGCTTCACTCACTCCATTCCCACTATGGAGTTACCGATAAGTTTTTAGAGAGCATTTCAAGAGGCAAGTGCGCCTCTTTTTTTTGAAGTGTTTTAAAGTTCTTTATTTTTCAACCCAACTGCAATTTTTAATTTATCAAGTTTCTTTATTAAAAAGTAGTATATTTGAGTTGACAAAGGGTAGTTAGGAAAGAAATTTAGGTTTTTAGATGGACTGACGTTACCAACAAGTTTAACACAACTCTCTATGAGCTACGAAAGTAATTTAGAATCTTATTGGAAAACCAAACGAAAATTATTTTACATTTTTTCTGGTTTTCTTGTTATATGCTCAATCGTTTTTATCATTCCAAGTTTATCTAACAACTTAAACGACTATGATAAAAGCATAGAAGTTATGAAAAGTTCGAGAATAGATTATACCGAAAGACAAAAGGGTTTGACTACAATTAAGGATTCCGAATTAGTTATAACCATGCAAAATGGCAGAGAATGGACATTTAGTACTGAATATTCAGATTATTGGAAAGAAATTAGAGATTCAAGCAATGTGGGAAAGAAATTTGTGATTTACACACAAGGCTTACTTGATTCAAACCCTTCACAAGTTGAGATTGAAAATAAAATTATATATAATTTAAGCACTAAAAACAAGTCAAAGTATATAATTTTAATCTTAACAATAATTTCAGTAACATATTCTATATTCAGTTATAGAAAACATAATAAACAGAAAATGGAAATAAAAAAACCTGTTAGTAATAGCTAGGGTTTCGCTGCGGCTGCAAGCCGAACAATTGACCCCGTGTTGCACCTTTCAACAAGCTCAAGACAGGCTACACCCATTCCATTCCCACTATGGATTTCCCGACCAGTTTTTAGAGAAAAATTCAAGAGGCAAGTGCGCCTCTTTTTTTTTAAAGTAGTGTAAGATCTTTATTTTTCAACCCAACTGCATTTTTTATTTATCAAGTTTCCTTACTAAAAAGTAGTATATTTGAGTTTACAAAGGTTGGTTAGTAAAGAACTTAGGTTTTTAGACGAACTGGCGTTGGCAGAAATGCCGCTAAAAACATAAAAATAGAATTTAAACAAATCAAATATGAAAACAAAATTACTTTTTACATTAGTTTTTTTAACTTTATTAGTTGAAAAATCTTCTTCTCAAACTTATATTCCTATGTTAAATAATTCAACTTGGAACATTGTAGTTGCTGGACAATTAGGAGCGCAAAATTATCCCACTTCTCAAGGTATTGATGTAATTATAGGTACATTTACCTATAAAAAATTTCTTGATCCAACAACAAATACAGATGTTTATCTGCGAGAAGATGCAGCTAATAGAAGAGTATACACTAGAGTTAACGGAAGTGACAACCTTTTATATGATTTTAGCCTTCAATCATCAAATTCTATAACTCTAGTTAATGGAATAACGTATGTTGCAACTGTAAGCACAGTAAATGTAGTTGGTGGAACAAGAAAAATGATTTCGCTATATAATGCAGGAGCACCAACCGAAACATGGATTGAAGGTGTAGGAAGTGACAGAAATCCATTTAGACCAACTTACGAATTATTTTCTGACCCATATATATATTTAACTTGCAGTGCTCAAAACGGTATAAATATTTATAATTATGGAATAACAAATGGGCAAACAACGCCAACAGATTGTTCAATGCTATTAAGCGTTGAGGAAATGAACTATTTAAAACAAGATGTAAATTTATCGCCTAATCCATTCCAAACTCAACTTTCAATATCTAAAAAATCTATTTTTGAAAATTCTAAACTAAAAATATTTAATTCTATTGGGCAAGTTGTAAAAACAATGGAAAATATAACTGGACAAAATATTATTATTGATAGAGATGACTTAAAGAGTGGAATTTATTATATTCAAATAACTGAAAATGGAAAAATAATTTCAACAAATAAAATAATAATTTCGGATTAAATAAATGCACTTCTGCCAACTTAAGGCGGTTTCAAGAAATAACATGGCACGGGATTTATTAGAAATCAAAGAAGGCCTTTACTTTAAAGTTTTGGTTATATTTGTAATGGCTTAGTCTTGATTCATCGCCACTTCTTAAAGCCGCTAGACGTTAGCAACCATGTCCAAAAAACCAGCTCGAAAATGAAAACCCAACTTATATTAGTTACTCTTTTAATTTCCTTTTCAGTTTCTTCACAAAACAATAAATTCAGTTTGAAAATTAAAACCGAAGTTGAAGAAATGATTAATGCAATTAAAAATCAAAATTATAAAGTAATATTACAATACACTTATCCAACATTGGTTGAAATGATTGGTAATGAAAAAGAAGCTTTAGATAAAATTACCGAAGGTATGAAAAGCTTAAAGTCGCGAGGTTTCGAAATAGAAAAAATAGAAATTGGTGAGCCTGGAGAAATTTTTATTGCAGGAAATGAATTCCATTGTTTAGTCCCTGAAAAAATCTTTTTAAATTCAAAAGATGGACATTTTTTAAAAAATGGTAATTTATTAGCTGTCTCAAAAGATAAAGGACAAAGCTGGTATTATATTGATTGTAATATTGGAAAAAAAAGACTTTTAATTATTTTGCCTGAATATAATTCATCTTTAATTATTCCAAAATCTGATAATATAACAAAGATTCAGGATTAAAGACACGGTTGCTAACAGCTAGGGGTTCGTTGCGGTTGCAAGCCGAACAATGAACCCCGTGTTGCTCCTTTCTACAGGCTCAAGACAGGCTGCACCCACTCCATTCCCACTATGGATTTATTGAGTAAATTTCAGTAGGCAAATGCGCCTCTTTTTTTTGAAGTGTTGTAAGACCTTTATTTTTCAAGCCAACTGCAATTTTAAATTTATCAAGTATTCATTTCTAAAAAGTAGTATATTTGAGTTGACAAAGGTTAGTTAGTAAAGAAATTTAGGTTGATAGATGGACTGACGTTAACTACTATTATAAAAAAACGAATCTAAAAAATGAAAAAATACTTATTTATCATATTTGTTTTTTTAAATGTTTCTAAATCATTTTCACAAAATGAAAACCAAAATTGGATTTTATATAGAGATAAAAATGATGATTTAATTGGTTATAAAGATTTAAATGGAAAAATACAAATTGAACCTAAATTTACCTTTTTAACAAGTTCAATAATTTTCAAAAACATCATTCCTGTTTTTGAAAAGGTCAATATTAAGAATAAAGAAGATTATAAAACAACTGAATATTATTTGCTTAAAAACGGTAAAAAAGTTGGAGTTGACAGCTTATACCTTTTTGATTTTACCTTAGATTGTGAAAACGAGGACAAAATAAGATTTAGAGATCCAAAAACGGATAAAGTAGGTTTTTTTGACAAGAACGGAAAAGTTATAATTCCTGCCATTTATAATGATGCGAGTAAATTTCATAATGGATTAGCAATCGTTATTAAAGATGCAAAACGAATTTGTTGGGAAGGCGAAGAATATTCAGAAGAAAACCCATGCGAACATTGGAGTTGGAAAGGAACTACCCAAATCATAAACAATAAAAATGAATTGATTTTAGACAATGTTGATTTACAAAAATTTCAAGATATGGATTGGTATTCATTTAAAATAAATCCAAAAGAAATTCATTCTGACGACATAACATTTAAAGCACAAGATGAAAACTTATATTCTTTTACAAATACCGAAAAAGAGTTTGAAAAATGGTTTTACAATGAGTTTATAAATAAAACTGACGAAACTAATTTTATGTCAAATTGCTTTGATAAAATTACTGTGGGCAAAAATGGAAACATAAAAAGTGACGAATTTGAAAATCCTGAATATGAAGCTTATGCCTGGGCATTAGATAAAAAAGAAAATGTTTATAAAAATAACAAAGAGTTTATATTAAAGATTTTAGAGATAATTAGCTTAAAAAAATTAAATATAAATATATCAAATGGCTCGAGCCCAGTTTTGTTTGAATATGAGAAAAACAAATCATTTTATGATAATTGTGGCACGTACTTAAATGAAAAATATCCATATTTTGAAGTTTATATAACAAAAAAAGACAGTTTTTCTACACAATATTATTTAGGGTTTATTAGAACAAAAGAAGGATACAAATTAATTGAAATTAGCTAAAACAACAACTGTAGGCACAAGCGTGACGCTTGCGCTAGCGATGGGGATTATATACAAGTTGCCTGCTATGTTAGCATACCTCACAGGTTTGCCGTTTAGACCAAAATAAAGGCAGCCTAAAAGTATTATTATGAAATTTACGAAACATAAAATAACTGAATAAATGTATTGTATAGAAACAACTAACCTTGTTCATAAGTTTTCTGACAATGAGACTGTCTTAAATCACATAAATCTTCAAATTATTGAAGGTTGTATTTATGGATTTTTAGGACCAAACGGTGCAGGTAAAACAACCACTTTAAAATTGATATTGGGGTTACTAAAAAAGCAAGAAGGCGAAATATTAATTTTCGGAAAATCGCTGGAAAGTGACCGAATTGATATTTTAAAAAACGTTGGTTCATTAATTGAAAGCCCTTCTTTGTACGGTCACCTTACAGCAATTGAAAATTTAAATTTACTTCAAAAGATTTATCAATGTCCAAAAGAACGTATTCAGAAAGTTTTAGAGTTAGTTGGTTTATCCAATACAGGTAATAAAAAAACAAGCCAATTTTCTTTGGGAATGAAACAACGTTTAAGTATTGCTATAGCATTGCTTCATAACCCATCACTTCTTATTTTAGATGAGCCAACAAATGGATTAGACCCGAATGGTATGATCGAAATAAGAGAATTGCTGATAAAATTAAATAGGGAGCAAGGAATTACAATCGTCATATCAAGCCATTTATTAGCAGAAATAGAAAAATTAGTTAGTAATGTTGGTGTAATAAATAAAGGCAAATTACTATTTCAAGGCACTTTAGAAGAATTAAAAAGCAAACAAAAAGAATCTCTGCATATTATTTTCGAAACAAATAATATTGAAAAGACTTTACAAATATTTTCAGCTATTCATTTGACAGGAAAAATTGAAGACGGAAAAATAGTATTGCCTTCTATTCCTAAAAAGACTATTGCTGACCTAACAAATCAACTAATTGAGAATGATGTAGAAGTTTACGAAATCAGCATTGTAAGAAATGATTTGGAAACCATTTTTATGAACCTTATCAACAACTAATATGAATAATAATTTTATCCATAGTTTTCAAAGTGAATGGCTTAAAAAGAAACGAAGTCTTGCTTCCTGGATTGTGATAATAGGTGGATTTTTTACGCCAATAATTATAATAGTAGCTAGATTGGTACAGCATAATAAATTAATACCTATATATACAGATGCTAATTTTTGGAAGTTACTTTGGAAAAATTCCTGGGAGTCAATGGCGATTTTTTTATTGCCATTGGGTGTTATACTTTCTACTAGCTTAATTACGCAAATTGAATATAAAAATAACACATGGAAACAACTGCATACGCTTCCATTAAAACTTACAACTATTTTCTTAGCTAAGCTTTCTGTCATTATAATAATGATTTTACAATTTTTTATTTTTTTTAATATTGGCATTTATCTTTCTGCACTTATTCCCTATCTTTTAATTAGTGGGGTTCCTTATCCAAAAACACCGATCCCTTTTGATTTCTTTTTAAAAGAAAATGCTTTATATTTTATAGACTGCCTACCCGTCATTGCACTTCAATATTTATTAAGCCTAAAATTTAAGAACTTTTTAGTGTCTGTTGGTGTCGGTTTTGTTTTGTGGGTTGGAGCATTAGCATCGCTTTCCTGGAAATTTGGGTGTATCATCCCTTACACTTATTGCACATATAATTATTTAAAGGATTCGACAGGAGGAAAAGTTGTTTTACCGACTATTAATATTCATTATTTTGCCATATTTTATTTTGTGATTTTTACAGTTATAAGCTATATTCTTTACATTACTAAAAGAGAAAAAGGGTAGTCTTCAAAAGAGACACAGCAGGTAACAGCTAGGGGTTCTTTGCGGCTGCAAGCCGAACAATGGGCCCTGTGTTGCTCCTTTCGACAGGCTCAAGACAGGCTTAACCGATTCCATTCACACTATTGATTTCCATTTAATGTGTAAGAAGTTTACTTATATTTGTAGTAAGTAAATCACTAAAAAATTAACACACTATTTACGATAAAATATGCGTTTATAAGATAGTCATAGGCAAGTATACGAAAATCTAAAACTAAAATTTAAATGGAAGAAAAATATTGTTGGCGTTGTGATATGAAAGTCAAAATGCTTAATGACGAAGAATTTAATTTATGTAGAGAGGCATTTATTCATGGAAAAAAAGTTGTAGACGAAGAACTGCTGAGAAGAAATATTCCAAGTTATATTTGGCTGGAGAAAATTGAAACCTTTGAAAAATTCAGATACTTAATAGAAATGTATCGTTTAATTACTGGAGAATACGAATCTAATCCAAATGCAATATTACATCATCAAAGAAGTCAGTTTGGAAAAGAATGTCCAAATTGTGAAAAGCTTTTTAGAACTCCAATAGCAAAGTATTGTCCAAGTTGCGGTTACGGTGCAGAAAACTTAACTAAAGTATAAAACGCCAGCCTATAGTAGCCAGAGGTTCGTTGCGGCTGCAAGCCGAACAATCTACCCCGTGTTGCACCTTTCGACAGGCTCAAGACAGGCTACACCCACTCCATTCACATTATGGATTTCCATTTAATGTGTAAGAAGTTTACTTATATTTGTAGTAAGTAAATCACTAATAAAAAACGCACTTTTTATGATAAAATATGCTTTTATAAGATAGTTAGGTATCATTTTACCCGAAAAAATCTGAAACAGAATGAATTTTGAATTATCAAATAAAGAACGAGAATATTTTGGACTTGAAAAAGTAAAACCAAATTGGGAGAAGGTAATACTAAAAGGTGATACCTATCGTGACCCCAGTATTCTATACTTTGAAGGGGATACAATAAAAAAACATATAATTTCAAGCTCAACTCAATATGTAGAGTACCAATATGATGAATTGACAAGAAATAGAGAAATCATATTACCAAAAACAACTAAAGGGAAAGAACAAAAACTGACTGCATCAGTATTATCCACAAAAACTCCAATTGGTGTGTATTTCTCATTAAATAATTTCGGGTATTTGTTAATTGGAAATCACACAACTAAAACAACTTTTTATTCAAGTTATTGGGAGAACAAAAAACAAAAACTAGAAAACAAATTGAAATTTTGGGTTGATGATTTTATAAACAACTCGGATGAAAATCATTTTGAATTAATCAACGCTTTCAAAAACGCAAAAAAGAAAAATGTGAAATATAAGTCGGGAGATTTTTTTGCATACAAAATTGATCGAAAAAATTATTGTTTTGGAAGAATTTTACTTGACATAAATAAATTAAGAAAAAGTAATTTATTGGAGAAAAATCACGGTTTAAATTTATTAATGGGTACACCTGTTTTAGTAAAATTATATCCATTTTTCTCGACAGAAAAAAAGATTGATATCAAAATATTAGAAAATCTAATGGCACTGCCGTCAGATTTTATGATGGATAATCATTTACATTATGGAGAATATGAAATAATTGGTTATAAAAAACTTGAGGAAAAAGAATTTGAATATCCAATGTCTTATGGTAAAAACATTAGTTATGGTAGTGGAAATGTTTTTCTTCAATGGGGATTCATTCATAAAGAACTTCCTATCACAAAATTCAATAAATACATAAGTGGCGAAAACATCTTTTTACCCGAAAATAGTACTTCTAGATTTATGTCAAATCCTTATGGATATTATTCTTGTGGTTTTAGTACATGTTATTGGAAAGTTGATATAGTTGAAACAATAAAAAATAATAATTTTTTTGATTTTAATCGTGAGCCGAATTACAAAACAGAATACGATTTAAGAAATCCAAAAAATAAAGCATTGAGAAAAGAACTAATGTCAGAATTTGGCTTGGATGAAAGTTTAAGTTATGAAGAAAATTGTAAAAGAACAGGAACAAAAGAAACAATTAAAATATTAGAAAATTTGAAATAAATAAATAACCGAATGCCTAATAACTCGGGATTCGTTGCGGCTGCAAGCCGAACAATGAACCCCGTTGGTGCAAGCATTATTATCACGCATCGCTAGCGCAAACTTCACGCTTGTACTAGCGATGAGGACAAAATAACTATCTTTATAAAATTATAAACAACAAAAAATGGAGACAACAAAAGTTACGGTTCAAGCGACCATAAATGCAGACAAAAAAAAGGTGTGGAATTATTACAATAAACCAGAACACATAACTAAATGGAATTTTGCAGATCCTTCATGGCAATGTCCAAATGCCGAAAACGACATGAAAGTTGGTGGGAAATACCGTGCAAGAATGGAAGCAAAAGATGGAAGTTTTGGATTTGACTTTGAAGCAATATATAGCAACATTATAGACGGAGAGCAGTTTACTTATGGATTTGGCGGACGTACTGTAAACGTAAAATTTAAACCTGTAGCAAACCAAACCGAAGTAGTTGTAACATTTGACGCAGAAAATGAAAATCCAATTGACATGCAAAAGGCAGGATGGCAAGCAATCCTTAATAATTTCAAAAACTATACTGAGACAAATTAAAATATTACAAGCGTACACGTTTATTTTCCGTGGACTTCTGAATAGTATAAAGTAGTATTAGTAACAATTGCGGAGCATAATAGCTAGGGGTTCATTGCGGCTGTAAGCCAATTACTTCAATATCCCCCACTCGTTTATACATCCTTTTGCGTTCAATGTAAAAAAATTATCCCTTTACAATTGCCTCTTTCTTCTATAGCTTGCTGGGGTCTCACCCACTTTTGATTTAAAAAGTCGGTTAAATGCAGCTTCCGATTGATAGCCCACTTTAGTGGCAATTTCAATTATATTTTCCTTGCTTTCTGATAAGATTTCTTTTGCTTTTAAAATACGCCAATGGGTCAAATAACTTAATGGCGTTTCCCCTACTAATCTTTTAAATTCTCTGCAATACAGCGAACGAGACATGCCAGCAGTTGCCGCTAATTGATGTAATGTCCAATTTTTGTCGGGAGATTCATGTATAGATTGTAACGAATTACTAATTCTATGATCCTTTAACGCCATAAGAAAACCATCTTTTATATTGGCTTGCTCTAGATATGCACGAATAATTAAGACAAAAAGTATATCCACCAAACGCTCTAAAATTAATTTACTGCCTATTTTTTCATCGCTTATCTCTTCGTTCATTAACGAGGCAGCTTGTTGCAACCATAAGTTCAATTCTTTTGTGGTATTGTTGATATGTATCACTTTAGGCAAGGTCTTAATAAAAGGATGTTGTACCGTTGGAGTAAACTCAAAATGACCACCCATCAATAGCGTCTCTTCCTCCTTTCCTTGAAATAAGGGTTTTCCGCTGTGATAAGCTTTACCAAATTGTGAAGCCGGCACACAGATTGTATCCGATTTGCTAGAAATTTGATGTGTTGACCCGTGAGGGATAAAAATAAAATCGCCTACATTCAATGGTATAGCCTCCTCGCCGGGTACTCGCAAATAACAAGTCCCTTGTAAGAGCAGCCAAAACTGCGAGCGAAAATCTTGCTCTATTTCAATACCCCAAGAGGAAGTAAAACTAAATTTTGGATAAACAACTGCTTTTAACTTTACACTTTCTAAAACACTACTTAATGCATCCATTGCTAAAATATATACGATTAAGCAAATTTAATGGACTTATTGCTACCAATAGCACAACAGAAGCCTTTATTTTTGTAGCTGTATTACTAAAAAAAATAGAGCAATGAACGAAAGTATATTAATAACAGGAGCAAATACTGGGCTTGGCAAAGAAACTGCACGACAGTTAGCGTTGAAAAATGAAACAAAAAAGATAATTCTTTTCTGTAGAAATCAAGCAAAAGCTGAAGTAGCCAAAAAAGACCTTGAAGAACAAACGGGAAGAACGATTTTTGAAATTAGTATTGGAGATGTTTCCGATGCCAATTCTGTTAGAAAAGCAGTAGAAAAAATAAATGAGCCTATTGATGCCGTAATTTTGAATGCAGGTGGGATGGTTGGAAAAACGGCAGGTAAAATGACCGCTTCTGGTATGAATGAATTAGCGGCAACCAATATTTTAGGTCATGTAATTTTAGTAGACGAATTACTAAAACAAAATAAGTTAAAAAAAGTAGTACTAGCAGTCAGTGCAGAAGCAGTACCTGGAGTCAAGCTACTGGGCATGAAACCGGTTGCTATGAAAACTTCTTCTGTAGAGGAGTTTACGGCTGTGCTTGACGGCACTTATTTTGGCACTAAATTCGATGCTGTGCAGGCTTACGGCTATGTGAAATATGTAGTAACCCTGTGGACGTTAGCAATGGCGAGAAAAAATCCGTTCATCAAATTTATTGTTATGAGTCCTGGGAATACAGGTGGCACTAATGCACCTGATCAATTGCCCCCCGCAATGAAATTTATGTTAAAGAATTTTATGATGCCAGTTGTATTTCCATTGATAGGCGGCATGGTGCATAAACTGGAAGTAGGTGCAAAACGCTTTGTTGATGGCATTTCGGATGAGCGCTATAAAAGTGGCGTTTTTTATGCAAGCAAAGAAGGGAAGTTATCAGGAGAAGTTGTTGACCAAAGTACTTTTTTTACTTCTTTAAAAAATACTTCGTTCCAAGATAACGCAAACAAAGCAATTCACCGTTTTATACAATTTTAATACTTACCACTCTAAAAATAGCTACTTCAGCGCGATATAAAATAATGAATCCATTACTGGCTCAAGCATTATATCCCTTCCTAATATAGGTTTCCTAATTGAAAGGTACTCCTACAATAGATTTACATAAATGAGTAAACCAAACACCAACTACAACCATATAAAGTTGTAGTTTTTTTTGTTATATTTGTTTGAAGTTGATGGTGCGGAGAGGTTGAAAATTGGCGCTATCAGGGATTAGTTAGTAAAGATATTTAGGTTTTTAGACGAACTACCGTTAGTTGTAATTTTAGCGACGATTCTAAAAACAAAGCAACATTGAAAAAATACAAAATTGAAATGATCAAAATATTAGAATTCATAACGGAGGTTATTGGTTATATTCGAATTGTGCTTTCCCCAACTTTACTTGGTATTTTTTTAGGATTGATAATTTATAATTTTTTTCAAAATTTGGCTGGTTTAATTGCTGCAAGTTTTATTGCTTTTGTTGGACTTATGATTGGAATTGTGTGGGCTACAAATAAATTTAAAACTACTGGAACAGTTTATTTTCTTTCGAGAGTAAATGCTTCGCCTGATTTAGACAATTTGAAGCAGTCAGAAGAAAACAAAAATATTAGTCAAGAATAAAAAATACCCCAGATAGTTCGGAAATGATCAATAGCTTGGATATGTCCCACCTCGGATTGCCAACATAAGGAGTAAACTAAATACCAACTATAACCATTAAAAGTTGTAGTTTATTTTTATTATATTTGTTTTGAAGTTGATGGTGCGGAGAGGTTGAAAATTGGCGCTATTAGGGATTAGTTAGTAAAGAAATTTAGGTTTTTAGACGCACTGACGTTAGGTGCAAGCAAAAAAAACACTCATAAATATGATAGAAACAAAACCAAAATCAATTTATAATATTGGAATCACGATCATTGTAATATCATTATTTATTATTATGAGTAATGTTGGTAGTGTATTGATTTCCATCATATTAAAAAAAGAACTTAGCAAAATAAAGAATTCTAGTTTTATGGTTGACCATCATTTAGAAGTATGTTCAACTTTAATTACCATCGGAATAATACTGTTGATTGGAGGAATATTCTTCAAAAAATACAAACTTTGGGCAAATAGGCTGGTCATGATAATTACTTGTGTTTTTATAATCATGGTTTGGGCATTCTTTTATTTATTAGTTAATACACTTAACAAAGAAAATGCTGCAGCCTTTTTAGTAGTATTTTGTATAATACTCACGGTAATGTTTACCATACCACTGGTGTTATTTATCAGATTCTTAAATTTGAAAAGAATAAAGCAGCATTTTAATTAAAAACATGAAATTTAAAAATCAATTATTTAAATTATTTTCTTTAATTCTTATGAGTTGTGGCACTTAAAAGAATACTGATGAATTTAAAAAAATAGTATTCAATACATCCAAATGTTTTGGTACTTGTCCAATTTATCATTTACAGATTGAAAATAATAAGAAAGTTCTATTGTATGCTGAAAAAGTTTATGAGAATTGGAAAATTGATAGCTCTCAAATTGAATATTTTAGTGGAGTCATTTCTGATGAGATATTCAAAAAAGTAAAAACTGAATTACAAAAAGTTAAAAATGAAAATGCAACGGAAGAAATAACTCGATTTTCTGAATCGCCAAAATATACAATAATTATATATTCAAATGGAAAGCGCAAATTTATCCAGCATATAAATCCGACTGAAAACACACTAGAATTAATAAATTTATTACGCAAAATATGTGAAACAAATGGATTTAATAGAGCAAATGAAAAGTTTCAAATTGAATACGAAAATGCAGGACGCTAAAAGCGGTAGCTGTTTCGCAACCTCTCTTAAAAAGTAGCATTTATAAAATAAGTTTAAAAACAGATCTCGTTTAATTCGTTTTAAATGAGGTTTATTTTTGGTTTAAAGTTGAGTTGCATAAAACAAGTTTTCAAGTCATAGAAAATCTTTATCTCCAATAACAAAACTATTTTTTTTACGAAACTTTACCATTTGTCCACTTCAATTCCACTACTTTATTCTTTACTTTTGCATAAAAACAAAAAGAAATGGCTCGATTTGAAGAAAACGACTTACCAAAAGTAAAACTCAACGCAAGTTCACTAAGCAAAGCACTGCTAATATTCAAATATGCCGAGCATCACAAATGGAAGTTCTATGTAGGACTTCTTTTTCTTTTATTAACTGGGGGAACTGCCCTAGCCTTTCCGAAATTAATGGGCATGTTGGTGGATTGTGTTAAAAACAAAGATATTACTAAAGCCAATTCTATTGCACTTGGATTGGTGGGTATCTTGTTTTTGCAATCGTTTTTCTCTTTCTTTAGAATTTCGTTGTTTGTTAACTATACCGAAAACACCTTAGCCAATCTGCGTTTGGCGTTATACAGCAATCTTATTAAATTGCCCATGCCGTTCTTTACGCAAAAGAGCGCCGGAGAATTGAACAGTAGAATCAGCACCGATATTACGCAAATATCCGATACTTTAGCGACTACTATTGCAGAGTTTCTACGACAATTTATCTTGATTATTGGTAGTTTTATTCTTTTGGCAAGTATCAATTTAAAGCTGACTTTAATGATGATTTCTATCGTTCCGTTGGTGGCGGTGGCGGCAGTCATCTTTGGACGCTTCATTAGAAAATATTCTAAAAAACTACAAGATCAAGTAGCCGATAGTCAAAGTGTGGTGGTGGAATCGTTGCAAGCCATTACCGTCGTGAAAGCTTTTGCCAACGAATGGTATGAAATTGCCCGCTATAAAAATAAGATTAACGAAGTGGTAAAAGTGGCTATCAAAGGCGGGAACTACCGTGGGTATTTTGCTTCCTTTATTATCTTTTGTCTTTTTGGGACTATCGTTGCCGTGGTATGGTATGGTGTAACGTTGAGTATTGCTGGCGAAATGACGGTTGGTAATTTAATTTCGTTTGTGTTATATTCTACTTATGTCGGAGCTTCTTCGGGCGGTATTGCGGAGTTGTATACTCAAATCCAAAAAGCGGTGGGTGCTACCGAGCGAGTTTTTGAATTATTAGAGGAAACTCCAGAAAAAATAAACTCGAAGCAAAATCTATCAAATGAAAAAATACAAGGGAATGTCACCTTTAAAAATGTGGCGTTTCATTATCCTTCTCGACCAGAAATTCAGGTATTGAAAGATGTGAATTTCACTGCCAATCATGGTCAGAAGATTGCTATTGTGGGTCCGAGTGGTGCTGGTAAATCGACCATCTCTTCGCTCCTATTGCGTTTTTATGATATTGAAAGCGGACAGATTTTGATTGATGATAAAAACATCTATGATTATGACTTGGAAAATCTTCGTGGTAATATGAGTATTGTGCCGCAAGATGTGATTTTATTTGGCGGAAGTATTAGAGAAAACATTGCTTACGGTAAACCCAACGCTACGGAAGAAGAAATCTTATTGGCTGCCAAACAAGCTAATGCTTTTGACTTCGTAAACGGTTTCCCTGAAAAGTTTGATACTTTGGTGGGTGAGCGTGGAATTAAATTGTCTGGTGGCCAACGCCAAAGAATTGCTATTGCTAGAGCCCTATTGAAAAACCCAAGCATCTTGATTTTGGATGAAGCCACCTCGTCATTAGACAGTGAAAGTGAAAAATTAGTACAAGAAGCTTTGGAGAATTTAATGCAAGGTAGAACTAGTATTATTATCGCCCATCGACTATCTACAATTAGAAGTGCCGATGCTATTTTAGTACTCAACGATGGAAGAATTGCGGAGCAAGGAACCCACAAAGAACTACTTGATATAGAAAATGGTATTTATAAGAATTTGAGCAACTTGCAGTTTAGTGAGTATTAGTTTAATAGTGATTAGTGAATCAGTATCTACAAGAATTTAAGCAGCTTGTAGGTTAGTGAGTAGTAAACAGGGCTCCTAAATAAATACTAAATTATGCAGTAGTGCTGTGCTATTGTAGATTGCTTTGGCTAGCTTTGTAATTAAATACAGTACCATGCTTCCTT
>TBL_comb47_HYPODRAFT_10002888_pt1 | contig 20803 bp, 20 predicted proteins | sample TroBogypolimnion_40_FD_10682 | JGI IMG/M metagenome (IMG submission 10682) | reverse complement strand
CAAACAGGCATTGTCGGCGCCGATTCAATCTTGACCCACCCGGTCAATTTTCGGTCGACGTCAACACAGGGACTACGGTCCCTGATCACCCGTAAAAACCTCAGCATCCCCCAGCGTTTTGCCCGCCATATCTTTTGCCGCCAGTTGCGGAAAACCGTCAATGGGCCACTTCACAGCTACGGTAGGGTCACACCAAAGCAGGCTGCGTTCAAACTCAGGGTACCAGTAGTCAGTGGTTTTGTACAAGAACTCGGCATTGTCACTGGTGACCACAAAGCCATGGGCAAAGCCGGCCGGCACCCACAATTGCCGATGGTTGCTGGCGGATAGCACCACACCTGCCCATTTTCCAAAGTTGGGGGAACCACTGCGTAAGTCCACAGCAACATCAAACACCTCACCTTGAGTTACACGCACCAACTTGCCCTGCGGATGCTGAATCTGATAATGCAGTCCACGCAAGACGCCTTTGACCGAACAGCTGTGGTTGTCTTGCACAAACTGCACGTCGAGACCAGTGACCGCGGCAAAGTCGCGCTGGTTGAAGCTCTCAAAAAAGAAACCACGGTCATCACCAAAAACCTTGGGTCCCAGAATGAGGACTTCAGGCAGTGATGTGGGTATGACGGTATAGGGCATGATGATGGTTTGTGCAATTTAGTTTGATTTCAGCAGGCTCAACAAATACTGGCAATAGCCATTTTTGGCCAATGGAGCAGCCAACTTCTGAATTTGTGCAGCATTCACCCAGCCTTGACTCAATGCAATTTCTTCAGGGCACGCAACCTGCAGGCCCTGGCGCTTTTGCAGCGTGGCGATGAAACTGGAAGCTTCAAGCAGACTGTCGTGCGTGCCAGTATCTAACCAGGCATAGCCGCGGTCCATAATTTCGACGTTGAGTTGCCCTTGCGTTGTGTCATTGTGTTTCCCTCTATTTTTTTTGTACCCACTCACGGTAGCCTTTTCGTTCCAGTCTCCCACGTTGTAGATTTCACTCAATAGACCAGCCTTCAGCACGCGGCGGATGATGGATTCTCCGGAACGGATGCACCAGTCCGGGACGAAGTCGGCGCCGATAAAACCGGCACGGTTTTTCACGAGCCCAGTCCTTCTTTAGTATCACCGAAGCCGCAAACGTCTCGGACCCATTGGCGTAACGAGTATTTCTGCCTAACGTTTTCGGGAACTGCCTCGTACGGAGTGCGCAGGAATTCCTGGTTCAGTTGAGGCGTCTTGCGATCGATGATCTGAATGTTGGTCGGGTTGTAGAAATCGTAGTCGCGCAGCGTTGCATTGGTCGTCACCATCTTCCGCTTGCTGCCAAGCGCCTCCATAGTCCGCATGGTCGCACCACGCTGCTTGGTATGTTCAATGTCGAGCACGGCTCGCGATCCGAAAAAGGTAGCCTGGACGACAACTTTATCCAACGGGTCGAAGCGGAAGTCCTCACGTTTCGCGCCGTCAAGCGTATTGGTGAAAAGACGACGAAGATCGTACATCCATGGCGCTTGGAGATAGAGATATACAAAGGTCCTTGTACCTTGCGGCAATTGTTCGAGCAGTGCGCGCACAATCCTGTATCGGTCCGAATGCACGGTACCGATGAAAGACAGGTCATAGGTATAGGCCGAGTCTGCCGGGCGGTCAAACCCTTCTGTATAGAACAATGGCCGAAATCCCATGCTGTACTTCTTTGCGTCCACCGGGTCGAAGGTCGAGCAGCGGTCATACAAGGATAGGTTGCGCTTGGAGAAGGGCTTGTTCTCGATCGAGTCCCATGTATAAAAGACCAGCTGCGCGCGCGGATAGGCCGTCCGCAACCCAATCAGCGTGTTGACGGTGACGCCCTCGCCTTGGATGACGAGGATGGTTGCATAGTCGCGCCGACCCAGTTCCTCCATGCGCTGTGCGAAGAACCGGTCGCAGGTGCGATGTCCGCCCAGCTCCGGGGAAAAACGCATTACGGCCTTCGAGAACGGACTATTGAACGGGCGGTCGGGTAGAAGGTCTACCTGAAGGCCTGAACGGGTCAGTTCTGCAGCGATCTCCTGTTCGTAGCCGAAGTATCGAGGAGCGATGAGTAAGAAACGGGGGGATGTGGAAACAGTGCTCATTCTTCACGGACCACGGTGAGGCCATGGGTGCGCTCGTTTGTCGGCGGCAAGTTCCTTGAGGGAATACCGACGGCCACATACCCTGGCGGCACACTATTCAGTACCACCGCATTCGCGCCGATCACGCAGCCGTGTCCTAGGGTTAGCCCGCCTAGCACCTTCGCCCCCACACCGATGACCACTCCGTCTCCGACGATAGGACGCAACGCTGGTGTGTATGCAAAATCCATTCCCACAGCACCAAGCGTAACCTGGTGGTAAAGCGTGACGTTTGCCCCGATGGTGGCAGGACCAAGCACAGTCCCCTGCGTGTGCATGAGCACGAACCCGGGGCCAATGGGAACGCGAGGTGGCACCTCAATGCCAAACAGCACGAAGTTTACTAGGGCCGGCAACTTGGCCAAACGCGGCCAACCAGCCGCATGCATGCATTGGGCTGCACGTACCAAGGCTACCGGCGCGAACCGCGGGGAAAGGACATGCACCAAGCGGCGCTTGTGCAGCGCCGAGCCAGCGAGCGTATTCAGGCGCGCCCAATCTGCATCGAGTAATTCAGAAAGTTTACGCATCAGCTGGTCAGTCCTCGCTCCTTTAGTTCGGCTTCGGCGTCGGCAGAGCGGTCCTTGTGAACGGGCTGCGTGGTGGCCCACTTGCAGAAGCCCCGCAGGCCGTCCTCAAGCGACATCTTCGGTACAAACTCTAGGTACTTCACAGTCTGGCTCAGATCGGCAAAACAGTGGCGGATATCGCCGAGCCGGAACTGACCCGTCACGCGGACCGGCACATCGAACCCTGAGACTTTCAACAGCGTTTCCGCTAAATGAGAAACGCTGGTAGGAACACCGGCTCCAATGTTCAAGATGATGCCGTTGGGCAAGGTCGTTTCCAGCGAGGCAGCGAGCGCGTCAACAACATCGCTAACGTGCACAAAGTCCCGCGACTCGAGTCCATCCTCATACACCGGAATGTGCAGCCCCTGCCGAGCACGGTTGAAGAAGATCGAAATAATCCCGGTGTAAGGATTGCGCAGCGACTGGCCTTCGCCATAAACGTTCTGAAACCGGAAGATGGTCGCGCGCACGCCGAGGGCGATGCTGGCAGAGCTGAGCAATAGCTCCTGCGCCGCCTTGGTGGCCGCATACACCGAACCCGGTGCGAACGGCAGGCTCTCAGGAGTTGGCACTGCAGACAAGGGCCGTCCCAACGCGTCCACCGGCTCCCATCGGCCCGCATCAAGGTCCCCCCGTGATCGAGGGGCTGCAGGCACCAACGGACCTGGTGCATCGATCAGCGTGTATGCCCCTTCCCCATAGACGCTGCGACTAGAAGCGAGCACCACTTGCCTGGGCCGACGAGTGCATTTGGCAATGGCCTCCAACAGCGCGGAGGTTCCATCACAATTCACCCGCGTGTAATGGGACATCTGATACATGGACTGAGCCGTTCCCGTCTCCGCCGCAAGGTGGAAGACTGCATCGACACCATCAATCAACTCATGACAATCGGCAATGTCACCGATATCCATTCGTACGACCTTCGCACCATCCGGGATGCTGACGCATGGCAGATCTCCATGAATCTGCACGCTCAAGTTGTCCAGCAGTGTCACCTCGTGATTTACTGCCAACAACTTTCGGGCCAGTTCGAGCCCAATGAATCCAAGACCTCCTGTTATGACGATTTTCATTATTTTGATCCTTTAGAGTTAAATATTAGATGCCATCGAGGCGTAAACCTCCATGTGCTTGAATGCCGATGTGTTCCACGAGAACTGGGAAGCCCGAACCAAGCCATCCGCAATGAACTGATTTCTCACAAGTGGGCGCCCCAAGTCCAATATTGCACGAGCAACTTGGTTAGGTGAGTCGGCATTGACGAGAATTCCCGCCTTGCCAACAATTTCCGGGATGCAGGAAACGTCTGAGCCGATTACAGGACAACCCATGCTCATAGCTTCGATCAGCGGCAGGCCGAAGCCCTCGTAGCGGGAGGTATAGAGCAGGCAATGAGCGTGCATATATAGGCGAAACAAGGCAACTTCATTAACCATCCCCACACTCACCAACGAGTGGGACACACCCATTTTCCTAAACGACTCCAACTCTTGCTTGTTGAATTCACTGCCTGTACAGACGAGCTTGACACCATCCCGCCAGACGCCCGACTCCACGAATCCACGAAGTGCCAAGTCAAAATTTTTATAGTTCTGGCGACCGCCGACATAGAGTAGGTAGTCGTCCTCCATCAGTTTCTCGTGTAGCGCCTGGTGATCTAAAACCGGCGTGGTGAAGCCGTGGTAGATAACGTAAATGGGGCATCGCCCCGCTAACTGGGGATAAATTTCGAGCAGGTCCTTCTTTGTGTTCTCTGAGATACAGATGATGGCATCGGCACCGAAATAGGACCTCTTTCGCTCAAGAATGTTCAATTTGGCCTTCACCCCATTGCCAAGCATGCCAAGCTCATAAGTCAAATCGTGCACAGTGGTTGCGTTCTTGGCGCGGGACAGAACGGTTGTCCTAAAGTGCGAGGAATGGAAGATGTCGGCTCGCGAAAGAACCGGAATTCCTCGCGAACTTCGATCTGGACACAGCTCGGTAACACGGAAACGCTGGTCAGAGCGCACGCGGAGAACTATATTTTTCCAATAAACGCTAGCGCCACCATACTTCTGAAGTGCATAAATGATCCCGTCAAATTCAATATTAATCATAAGCCAAGAGCCCTCAGCATCTTCAAAAGTGCACTATACAGAGCGGTCCAAGTAAGTATCTCCCGACAAAGCCGAAAGCCTTTGTCCTTGAACTACAAGATTTACATCTGGCACACTATACGATAGCCGTCTTATGTACCGTGCGAAAAAATATAAAACTCGCAATGGTCCAAATAAACATCTGGGAAGAATGGAAATAACATAATACATTCTCTTTGACGGAATATCATTAGATATGCTAATATTTTTATTATAAACTCTTGAATCATATATCCCATAGCTTCGCATTAAACAAATTCTATGAAACTTGAGATAATTAAATTGAGATCGCAAGGTTTTTTTGGCAGCAAGAAAAGATAGAGAGAAATCAGAATCAACAAACAACTGCTGAATCAGCCCCTCAAATCCAAAGAGCACATCGTAATAACTAGAAGTCCATGTGGCGGTTTTTAAATCATCTGAGCGATTACCCACTAGCGGATTCTCCATCGCAAAAATATTAGTATCATCAGCTAGATTTACACCAACACGACCAACATGATTAAAGTATGAACCCAAATATCTATTTGGATTTCGATTAATAAAAGATCTTTTTAATACAACAGACCCGATAAATCCAATAGCCCATAAATAATTCTCAATAAAATGATGAGGAAAAATTTTTCCACTTATGGTCAATGGAGATCGGATAACCTTTGTTTTTGCATTATTTATATAAACATAAGAAGTATAAATTACATCTGGTCTGTGTAAATCGATTTCGCGAATTAGGCGACTTATCGCATCAGGAAGTAGAATATCATCTTCCCCCAACACCAACAAATACTCAGACGATCCAAAATTAAGGCACTTTTCAATATTACCATCGATACCCAAATTAACATCATTCTTAATATATGTAAACTTAATCGGGAGGCTTTCAGCCCACGAAACAACTTCACTATTTAAGTCCGATTTTGAATCATCAATAACCGTAAGTGATACGTTTTCGTTGTTTAAAATTTGTAACGCAATAGACTTGATACAATCTCTTAATTGGTCTGGTCTTTTATAGGTTGGAATAGCAATATTCAATAACATTTTTTAATTTAGAATAGAAAAAATCATAAATCAATGCCACCAACCAATTATTATAAAAATAGAAATGGTAGATAACGAGGCCTGAATAACATCTACTGAGATGACAGAAATAGAACTTTAAGCAAAGTACGAAAATCCATCTAATCTTATTCAATAATGAGGGTGGCTGTCATCGCTTGAAAAACAGGATTCAGTTTAAACACACATTTACAGAATTTAGTGTATTTCTGCTATTCAAAATTGACAAGATCGTAAGTATATTCAGTTACTAAATTTTGACGTAAATGCTCTTTTTAATATTTTCCCAAAACCAATGATGAATACCATGATAATTCCGGCGTTTTCTTTGACTATTTTAAAATAGTCGCGCTCGAATTTATGATCTTTTGAAATACTTGAGCATCCTCCTTCGCCAAATTTAGCAACAACGAATGGAACAAATTTATACTTAAACCCGTTATAAAATGCCCAAATATTATATTCATGATCAGCACATATAGGATAGGTAATATTATAATCACGTGATTTAAATAATATTCTAGGATAAAATGTTGCTTGATGAGGAATATTCTCTCTAAGTATTCTCCAAAAATTGGTTTTCCGTCCAAACATGGACTCACTCTTTTGAACTAAACCATGATAGATATGATCATTTTTTTTTAAATAACCGACAAATATCTCAAAATTTTTACATATTATTTCATCATCAGATCCCATAAATACACAGTAGTCACCTGAGGCATATCGAAGCGATTTATTCATTGCATCGTAAATTCCATTATCTTTTTCAGATACTAATACATCAATTATATCGATGTTTTTTTTAAGTAATTCATACGTTCCATCTGTTGATGCGCCATCAATCACAACAAATTCGCAATTAATTCTTCCTTTTAAATTTCTTACACTTGCAAGCAAAGTGTCAATTGTAGATTTTCCGTTATAAACTACTGTGATAATAGAAATAAGCATGGATTTTAAAGATAAAGACTGATAGTCACTAGCATTATATATTTATCGCAATTTATATTAATAACGAAAAGAAACTTATTTTATGGAAATTTCAAAAAACATATGATAATTCATTATCATTAAATTGAAAGATGTATTTCATCCCCTTTGGCATTTGTAAAATAATTGAGATATAAGAACAAACAAGGAAAGATAAATTACACCAAGAAGAGCACTTAAAAATATTCCAAAGCCAAAACTAATATCACCTAACAACATAATAGAACTATAATAAAATAAATAAAATAGAGAACTCAATAACAAACTATTCGATCGCAAAGAAGTAATTCTAAGGGCGAAGCCTGCAAGTAGGCCCTGAGCTCCTGAAAAAATAGCCCCACCAACCCAACCAAAACTAATTAAACCAAATATTTGAAATAATGCAACTGGCCCGGTTTTAGCATCGATCATACTGGGATTCACGATTGATGTTAGTTGAAACCCGATAGGTGTATTCGATTTAGCGGTGTCTATAATACGTAGTGGGCCTAAAAAACCAGTAAATATGTGCTCAATAGGTCTTTGAATTGTTACTTGCAGCCACGTCTCGTTTGGCATTGCGTACCAATATATATCACCACTTGCAACAATTCTTTCCAAGAAACTAATTAACGCAAAATAATAGTCACCACTCCATTGAAATAAAAATGAAATTAATGTTAATACTATAACAACAAGAAAAAGCTTTTTCACATTTTTAAAATTAGGTTGGACCCCTAAATAAAAGGTACGATATCCCCAAAAAGAAAACGCAACTATCAAAAAACTTGAGCGACTACCCGATAGAATTCCGAATATCATAATTGGCATAAATAATAAATAATATCCAATTTTTCCGGAATTACCGTTTATTTTATTGAAAATATAAAACAATGAATATATTAATACTGCTGGTTGCAGTCGCTCTAAAAACCCCAACCCTGAACCCGCATAGGTCGAAAGTCGTGAATCTTCATTAAATATTGGTATTCCGATCAAATAATATGTAAGTATGTTGAAGGCCAAGTAAGACGAGTATGCTCCGAAAAAAATAAAGTTTGATATTTTGGTTTCATTTTTAATTCTGTACCGCACTAATGTATTTTTTCTTCTCAACAAAGATAGTAATATAATCCAAAAAATTAGCGAGCTCACAACTAGATAAAAAAATCCATTGAGATCAATTTTTGAAATTGAATATAAAAATATTGCCGCTGAAAATCCGGTTAAGAAAGTAAATAGACTGAAAACCAATGGATTTAATAAAGACAAATTATAATATTTAATAGTTATATAAAATAAAGCAACAGTAACGGAAAGCGATGTAACATATATCCAAATACTACTATTTAATAAAATAAAAAAGTCCAGATTATTCATAATTCTTGGTTTTTGTAATTAGTATTAATAATTAATAAAATATCAAATCCATGGATCAAAAAATTACGCTATAATTTGACTATATAAATCATTATATTTTTCTGAAACAACAGAATATGACCATAAATTTATCGCACGTTTTCTTGCCTCAAGACTAAACGCTAACGATATGTCAGAATTATTTATTACATTTAAAGCAGCGAGAGCTAACTCATATGCATCGAAGGGTTTAACCAAATAACCAGTCACGCCGTGATCAACAACATCCCTTAGTCCTGTTGAATTAAATGCAACTACAGGACATCCGCATGCTTGCGCTTCTGATCCTGTTTGACCAAATGACTCCTGTCTTGACGGAACTATTAGCACATCCGCCGCACTATAGAGCGCTGCGAGAGTGAAATCATCGTGTAAGTGTCCCATCCAGTGAACTCGTGTCCTAATTGCAGGAGGGTCATTAGGTTGACTTTGACCAAATATAACAGCATCGGCATTCGGAAAATTATCATAAATGACTTCAAGTGCGGGCATTAGTAAATCCCACCCTTTGTAATTCAACATTGTTCCTTTGATAGCACCGAACAACACTAATTTCTGGTTAATTGGAAGATTGAGTAGCTCTCGTGCATGATATTTATTCATTGGTTTATAAATATCTGTATTCAAGGGATTAGGAATAATACTTACCGGAAATCTTTGCATCAATGTACTTTGACGGACGCAATCTGCCAACCAACGGCTTGGCGTCACTAGATTTATCGGTTTTAGCCAAGAGGAACTTTTCCGTTTCCAGACCCAACGGTCTATGTCAAAATCAGGTAAATCTGGGGTTGGCTGATAGCCATTACGCCAACGAGCTTCTGGTGTGTCGGGTGCAAGATGTTCGGCACCGCAAAAAGGCCACATGTCGTGCAGCGTCCACACTAAAGGTTTGGTTATTTTTCCAATTTCCTCCACGGAGAGGAATGCGCCGTTGATCCAATGCAAGTGTGCAATGTCAGAATGATGGGAGTTTATCTCTTTAGCCATCAATCTACTAGCCCAACCGGCAGAACGTGGCATGTTATCGCGTGGAGTAGCCAGTCTCCATGGTATCGATTCGACTGTCGACTTAAATATACCTCTCAGTTGCCCGAGAAGCCCAGTGTCGAGCGCACTGATGCTACTATCATCATTTGGCCTTTCGACAACGATCATGTTTGAATCAATAGCCGACTGTTGGCGTAAAGCAGCATGAATTCGTAATGCTGCCCTTGCAGCGCCACCCATTCGATCGCCAGAATAGTGGGTAACGCTGAGATTCACTGAGAATATCTCCTTCTTTTAATTACTGATCTATAGATTCGTTTAAGCATCTCATACGCGCCACTTTCGGCAAGAAACTCACTAACAACGATATTTATTCGATGCTGATAATAAAATTCAGGGTTAATTTCACGAATACTCATGATTTTTACCCCTGATAATCTCATATGAAGAAGAAATATAATTGACGATATTTTCTTTATGTATCGCGTCTTAAATTGCTCATTCATTTGCTGAGGAAAACCAGCCGGAAGGTATCGTTGATAAATGGCGATTTCGTACGGGATATCACGAAAGTAGACTTCTAAGTGACTGTAGCTCTTTGCAGCCATACGTAAAGCAACCAACGGAAATTTTGGAATTAAAATTTTTGGAACCGGTTTGCTCGAATCAACCGATAACAGAGAAAACCAATAACATCCATAGCCATGAGCAGTCCCGATCAGTCGCGTGAAATTTTCCTCATTAAGATGCTCTGCTTTGACTAGAACAGCACCAAACATACCCTTGTCGCGAAGATCAGTGAAGGCTGTAGAGATACTACTGTATTGATGTGCTGGTAAGTTGAAATGTTGTCCAATGACCTCATTTTTGCTATCCACTATATATCCGTTGAAGATTGCCAAGTCTGGGGTCTCTTGTTCAATCAGATCTAATAATAATGGTAATTGTCCTTCTAAGAAATAATCATCATCACCTAAAAAATATATATATGACGAAGTTGCAAGTTTTTTTACAGCTAGCATATGCTCATCGAGCGAAAGCCTCGCAGGTTGAACGACATAGCGGATGGCCAATGTCTTTGGTGCCTCGTCCAGCAATTGTTCAACCGCTGCGTAGTTATGGTCAGAAGCGTTATTTGAGATGCAAAGCTCCACCAAACTTTGGTCATACTTTGCATAAAAGATAGACTTGAGCGCTTTGCAGAGATATTCGCTACGATTAAGCGTTGGAAGACAAATACTGAGTAGAGGTAAATTCATTTATGTCTGTAATTTCATCCTTGTTGCGAAGCAAAGGGAGCGAATCTGCATACTGAACAGATCTGGTGCTAGAACAGCATTCACGAGGAACGCCTGTACAAATTGCGACATGACTGTTGCCACCGCCGCGCCCTGGGCGCCGTAACGCGTTGTCAGGATCATGTTAAGAATTACAGCAATCAAGGCGCCACTTAGTGCCTGATATAGAGCCAGTTTCGAACGCCGCTCATTGATAAGCCAGAGACTTTGCATTACTCCAAGGCAAACGGGAATGAAAGTGAGAGTGTGAATAGCGAAGATGTATGCAGATTTTTGATATTGATGGCCATAAAGTAAATCAATCCAAATCTCTGACGTCAACGCGTTTATAGCCGCGACTGTAAGTGATAAATACCACATACAACCAAAGATTTTGTAAAAAAGTATTTTATAGGCATCCCCATCTTCATTTCTTTTACGCGAAATTAATGGTGCAAGGCTAGAAGCAAGTGCCATTGGAATGAAATACCACATCTCTGATAGCGTTGTACCGACAGAGTAAATACCGACTTCTGCGTTCCCCTTTGTTTCTTGGAGAAAGATAACACTTACGCGCATGTACAGCAAAATCGACAATCCAGATAACAGCAACGGCCAAGATTGCCTCAATAAAGCTACTGCAATGGTGGTATCCCATTGCCACTGGTTTTGCGTCCGTAAACGCTGGTATGAAAAATACAATGCTATTGCTGAAAGTGCAGTTTCCAGTGCACTTGCGCTTGCAAAAGCAATCAGTCCCGCGCCACTGGTGACCATGATTATTTTAATGGCCGCAGTGATGAGATACGACACCGCCTTGGCTAAGACAGTCCTTCGGCTTTGTACTTGACTCTGAAACCAAAGGTCTATCACATCCGATATTTGAAAGAAAATAGATAGGCCGACTAGAGCGATCACCACTGTTATCAATTTGTTGTCATGTTGAAACACAAGCGCCACAGTCATCATTAAGCCATATGCAACCAAAGCGCCGATTAGCCGCAAACGAAACGCTGTACCCAGATACCGGTGTGCTTGCGCAGGCCCTGCAGCTAAGTCTCGAACGACCAAATTGTCCAGACCAAGCAATGAGATGGCTTGGAACATCGCGACGAAAGTAAAAGCATAGGCCAGTACGCCATAGCGTTCAGGGCCAAGGTAACGGGCTATCCAGGCGCTGACGACGAGCGCAACTAGGAGTCTTAATACCTTGTCCCCAACAAGCCAACCAAAGTTGGCGCCAACGGCCTTAAGGTTTGGGTTGTGCTTTAGGGTCGATAGCACACGCTTGTAACTGGTCATACATGGAAACAGAAGAAAATTCTGCCCACGACAGCAAGAACAAGATGGTCGACGAGAAGGTTGCAACTGCCTGAAATTGGCTGTTTCATTTATTAAAATCTTGATTTATGGTTTTCCTTAGTCCGGCGTTCAGATCAAACAAAGGATGCCATCCTAATTCCGTCATACGCTCCAAGTTGGCCAAGCAATGCATAGCTTCGTTGACGCGATATGGCAATGCACCAAAGAGCAATTCGGTATGGGACGCCGTCAGGCAATGCGCGGCTTCGGCAAATTGCCGAATGGTGGGGGCGATACCAGAACCTACTTCGATGTCCTGTAGGCTTTCCAGCCGATGGCGTTGAATGAGCAGCGTATCAAAGGCACTGACCACATCATCGATGTAAATAAAGTCACGCGTCTGTTCACCTGCAGTGAGCTTCAGTACGGGGTCATTGCGGTGACATGCATGCAGCACGTGCGTGGTGAATTTTGATGCATCGTCGCCGGGGCCATACATGTGTTGTAGCAAGACGTTGACAAACTTAAATTGGCCAACCGGTTGGGTCGCCATCATGCGGCCCCACTGAGCGAACTGGTGCTTGCTTAACGCATAGGGGCTAACTTCAGGAGCTAAGGCACTACCAGGATTGATGAAAGTAACAGACTGTGTGCATTGTTGTAAGGCCTCCATAATCACCAGCCCAAGACGTAAGTTAGTGTCGCAAAGCTGGAGGACGGTTTCACCTCGGCGCCCATAAGCACAAGCTGTGTGGACAACGACGTCTGGCAGAACCTTTTTGACAAAACCATTTATTTCAGCATCGGTGGTGCAGCGGCCAATCTCAAATGACGCATCTAATCCACGCAGACGACGTAACTGCGAGGCTGGCCGCAGCAACAAGGCGACTTGGTGCCCGGCCTTGTGCCAGTGGAGTGCGAGCGCGCTTCCCAAGAAACCGCTGGCGCCAGTCAGAAGGATTTTCAAAATAGGGATTCCGTCATTTAAAAATTCACGCCGAGGTAACTCTCGATTTTGCTGGCAGCAAACTCCAGCATCTCGCGGGTCAGCGCGGGCTGCACGCCAATCCAGAAGGTGTTGTTCATCACGTTGTCGGTGTTGGTGAGGTCGCCGCTGATGCGGTAGTTGGCGCCCAACATATAGGGCTGGCGTGTCAGGTTGCCGGCAAACAACAGGCGGGTGCCGACCTTGTTCTGGTCCAGGTAGGTCAGCAGGTCCAATCGGGTGACCGGGCAGTTGTCCTTGAGGGTGATGGGGAAGCCGAACCAGGACGGGTCAGAGTGCTCGGTGGGTTCGGGTAGATGGACAAATTCCTCGCAGTCTTTGAGACGTTCTTTCAGGAAAGCGAAGTTGTCCTTGCGCGCCTGGATGAACTCGGGGGCTTTCTCCAGTTGGGCCAGGCCGCAGGCGGCCTGCATGTCGGTGATCTTGAGGTTGTAGCCCAGGTGGCTGTAGGTGTACTTGTGGTCGTAGCCATGGGGCAGGTCGCCCAATTGCTGGCAGAAGCGTTTGCCGCAGGTGTTGTCCTTGCCGGGCTGGCAATAACAGTCCCGGCCCCAGTCACGAAAGCTCTCGGCAATGGTCTTGAGCTCGTCATGCTTGGTGAACACCGCGCCACCTTCACCCATGGTGATGTGGTGGGCCGGGTAAAAGCTCAAGGTGCCGATGTCGCCAAAGGTGCCGACCATCTGGCCGCGGTAGGTGGTGCCCAGGGCATCGCAGCAGTCTTCGACCAGCCACAAGTTGTACTTCTTGCACAGGGCGGTGACCACGTCCAGGTTGAACGGGTTGCCCAGGCTGTGTGCGAGCATGATGGCTTTGGTCTTAGGACCGATGGCCGCTTCAATTTTGCTGGCATCGATGTTGTGGGTGAGCCGGTCCACGTCGACAAACACCGGCACCGCGCCAAACTGCAGGATTGGATTGACGGTGGTGGGAAAGCCCGCGGCCACACCAATGACTTCGTCGCCCTTTTGAATGGCGCGCTCGCCCAGCTTGGGCGAGGTCAGGGTGCTGAAGGCGACCAGATTGGCGGATGAACCGGAGTTGACGGTGATCAGGTGCTTGATGCCGATGAAGGCCGCCAACTTCTTCTCGAACTCGGCATTGAAGCGCCCGGTGGTGAGCCAGCCGTCCAGGCTGGCCTCGACCATGTTCTTGAGTTCCTGGGCGCCGATGACTTTGCCGGACGGGGGCACGGCGGTCTGGCCGGGTAAAAAGGCCTGGGGCGCATAGACCGCATCGGCGTATTGCTGCACCAGGGCGGCGATTTCGCGGCGGATGGCGTCCGGGTGTTTGGCGGTGAATTGAATGGGTGCGGTGGTCATGCTGATGCTGAATGGGTCGTTGTGGTGTAGTACTGGATTTGGGTCAGGCACAACTGGTGCATGTCTTCATGCGCCAACCAGGCGTGGTGCCAGCTGCTGATGTGTTCGAGTGCGGTGGCCAGCGGCCAGCGCGGTTGCCAGCCCAGGCGGGCACGGGCTTTGGAGATGTCGAGCTTGAGGTAATTGGCCTCGTGCGGGTGATTGCTACCGTCTTGTTGCCAGCTTGCGCCGTTGCCCCAACTGTTGACCATGTGCTCAACAATCCATTGCACAGGGCGGGCATCGTCGTCCTTGGGGCCGAAGTTCCAGCCTTCTGCAAAGGCCTGGCCCTGGGTGTAGAGGTGTTCGGCCAAGGTGAGGTAGCCGCTTAGGGGTTCCAGCACATGTTGCCAAGGGCGGGTGGCGTGCGGGTTGCGGATGACTACCGGCAGGTTTTGCTCAAAGGCGCGCAAGATATCGGGCACCAGTCGGTCGGCCGCCCAGTCGCCGCCACCAATGACGTTGCCGGCGCGCGCCGTGGCAACAGCCTTGCCCTGGGCTTGCAGGAAGGAGCGACGGTAGGCACTGGTGACCAGCTCGGCGCAGCCTTTGCTGTTGCTGTAGGGGTCGTGGCCGCCCATGGGCTCGTCTTCACGGTAACCCCAGGCCCATTCCTTGTTGTCGTAACACTTGTCGGTGGTGACAACCACGATGGACTTGAGACTTGTCGCCCGGCGTGCTGCCTCCAACACATGCACCGTGCCCATGACGTTGGTGGCGTAGGTTTCGACCGGCTCAGCGTAAGACAGGCGCACCAGCGGCTGGGCCGCCATGTGGATGACGATGTCGGGCTGCGCTGCCTGCATGGCTTGTTGCACGGTGGCCAGGTCGCGGATGTCGCCTATGGTGCTGCTGGCCATGCCCTTGGCAACTTGGGCGACGGTGAAGAGGTTGGGCGAGGTGGGCGGCTCAAGCGCCAGGCCGTGTACCTGTGCGCCCAGGCTTTGCAGCCACAGGCAGAGCCAGCTGCCCTTGAAACCGGTGTGTCCCGTTAAAAAGACGCGTTTGTCTTGCCAAAAGCTAAGGTTCATGACCAGACTTTCCAAGGGGCTGTTCCGGATTGCCACAGCTCTTCAAGGTGAATCTTGTCGCGCAAGGTATCCATCGGTTGCCAAAAGCCGTGGTGAGGGAATGCAGCCAGGTTGCCTTCCCGAGCTAAGCATTCCAAAGGTTCGCGCTCCCAGGTTGTCTTGTCACCCGAGATATAGTCAATGACCTTGGGTGACAACACAAAGAAGCCCCCGTTGATCATGGCACCATCGCCTTTGGGCTTCTCCATAAAGCTGTTGACCTTACTGCCATTCAAATCAAGTGCACCAAAACGACCAGGTGGAATTGTTGCAGTCAAAGTTGCTTTGACGTTTTGAGCTTTGTGAAAAGCAATTAGGTTCGTTATATTCACATCACCCACGCCATCACCATAGGTTAAGCAAAATGCCTCGTCATCTTTCACGTAGTTTGCAATGCGCTTGACGCGCCCGCCAGTCATTGTGTCCTCGCCTGTGTCCACCAAAGTAACCCGCCAAGGTTCGGCGTTGCGCTGATGCACTTCCATGGTGTTTTTGCTCATGTCGAAGGTGACGTCTGACATGTGCAAAAAGTAATTGGCGAAGTATTCCTTGATGACGTAGCCCTTGTAGCCGCAGCATATGATGAAGTCGTTGATGCCGTGGTGCGAATACGTCTTCAAGATGTGCCACAAAATAGGCTTGCCACCGATTTCGATCATCGGTTTGGGGCGGGTTGATGTCTCTTCAGAGATGCGGGTACCCAGTCCGCCCGCAAGGATGACTGCTTTCATTATTACTCCACGCTCACATTAACGTTGTAACCATGCTGTTTAAGCAAGGCATGTTGTTTGGCTTGTTGCAGGTCGTAAGCAACCATCTCGGCACACATTTTTTGTGCGGTAATCTCGGGAACCCATCCCAGTTTTTCTTTGGCCTTGGTGGGGTCGCCCAACAAGGTCTCGACTTCGGTGGGGCGGAAATAGCGAGGGTCAATGCGAACGATTGCTTTCTCACCAAAGTAACCTACTTCATCTACACCAGTCCCCTCCCATCGGATTTGCATACCCAGGGCTTCAGCGGTCCAGTTAATGAATTGGCGCACGCTGTACTGCACGCCAGTGGCAATCACGAAGTCTTCGGGCTGGTCTTGTTGCAGCATCATCCATTGCATGCGCACGTAGTCTTTGGCGTGGCCCCAGTCGCGCAGGGCGTCGATGTTGCCCATGTACAGGCAGTCTTCCAGGCCTTGGCTTATGTTGGCCAGGCCACGGGTGATCTTGCGGGTGACAAAGGTTTCGCCACGACGCGGGCTTTCGTGGTTGAACAAGATGCCGTTGCAGGCATACATACCGTAGGCCTCGCGGTAGTTCACCGTGATCCAGTAGGCATAGAGCTTGGCCACGGCGTAGGGGCTACGCGGGTAAAACGGTGTGGTTTCCCGTTGCGGGGTTTCCTGCACCAGGCCATAAAGCTCGGAGGTGGAGGCTTGGTAAAAGCGGGTTTTCTTTTCCAGGCCCAGGATGCGGATGGCCTCCAGAATGCGCAGCGTGCCCATGCCATCCACGTCGGCGGTGTATTCGGGGGACTCAAAGGACACGGCCACATGGCTTTGCGCGCCCAGGTTGTAAATTTCGTTAGGCTGGGTTTCCTGGATGATGCGCACCAGATTGCTGGTGTCAGACAGGTCGCCGTAGTGCAGCTTGAAGTTGGCGTTGTCGACGTGCGGGTCCTGGTAGATGTGGTCAACGCGCTGGGTGTTGAAGCTGCTGGCCCGGCGCTTGATGCCGTGGACTTTGTAGCCTTTTTCTAAAAGGAATTCGGCCAGGTAAGAGCCGTCTTGACCGGTGATGCCGGTGATTAGGGCTGTTTTTTGTGTGGTCATGGTGGTGGGTTAGGAGTCATTCGCGGCGAGGCGCCGCTCCTACAAAGTCAGAAGAAAGTCTTGGTACGCATTGGCCAGGCCTTGTTCAAGGCTGACCTTGGCCTGCCAGCCCAGTGCGTTCAAACGGGTGCTGTCCATCCATTTGCGTGGGGCGCCGTCAGGTTTGGTAGTGTCAAAGGTAATCTTGCCTGAGTAGTCAACAGCTTTGGCCACGGCCTGCGCCATGGCGGCGATAGTGATGTCTGACCCATAGCCAACATTGATTTGGCTGCACATGGGGCTGGTGTTGGAGTGGTAGGTGCCGTCGTCAAGGTTCATCACAAAGACGCTGGCAGCAGCCATGTCATTCACGTACAAAAACTCACGTTTAGGGGTGCCCGTACCCCAAATGGCGACGCTGGGGGCATTGGCCACCTTGGCTTCGTGAAAGCGGCGTATCAGCGCGGGGATAACGTGGCTGTTTTCGGGGTGGTAGTTGTCGCCAGGGCCATAGAGGTTGGTGGGCATGACACTGCGGTAGTCGCGCCCATGTTGGCGGTTGTAGCTCTCGCAGAGCTTGATACCGGCAATCTTGGCGATGGCATAGGGTTCGTTGGTAGGCTCTAGCTGGCCGGTCAGCAAGGCATCTTCATGCATGGGTTGCGGGGCCAGGCGTGGGTAGATACAACTGGAGCCTAAGAACAGCAGCTTTTGCACGCCGTGGGTGTGGGCAGCATGGATGACGTTGGCCTGCATCATCAAGTTTTGGTAGATGAAGTCGGCTGGGTAAGTGTTGTTGGCATGAATGCCACCTACTTTGGCGGCAGCAAGATAGACCTGGGTGGGTTTTTCAGAAGCAAAGAAGGCTTGTACGGCGGCTTGGTTGGTTAAGTCCAGATCAGCGTGGGTACGGGTGACAATGTTGCTTGCGCCCTGCTGCTGCAAAGTGCGGACGATGGCGCTGCCGACCATGCCACGGTGACCAGCTACGTAGATTTTGACGCCGGGTGTCATGGATCGCCGCCCTAAGCTCGCGATGACGGACTACGTCCCAAGGCTTTGGATAAGGCTTGGCGCAGGCGGCTTAGCTTTTCTGCGGACTCAGGTGCGTTGCCTGCGCCGCGCAGTGCTTGGCGGATAAAGACAAATAGCAACAGCGCGAAGCCAGTGGCTAGGGTCGTGAGCATGGCAATCTGCGCTTTCTTGGGCTTGCTCTTGCGCTCGGGCGGCTGGGCGGCATCCAGCACCTGGATGACAGCGCCCTCGCGGCTCTCGTCAATGCGGGCCATCTCGTACTGCTTGGCAAACAGTTCAAACAGGGTCTCGTGGTATTTGAAGTCACGGAACCGGGCGATGTAGTCGCTGTCGCCACTGTTGGTGGCAGGTTCTTGCTTTTCGGCTTGGGCCATCTGAGCACGCATGGCCGCCAACTCAGTCTGGGCTTGCTTGAAGTCAGGGGCAGACTCAGTCAAGTAGCCACGCATACTTGCCAGCTTTATCTCCTGCACTGTGATGCTCGCCTTGAGCTTGGCCATACCCTCAACCGCTGCGCCGGGACTTGCTTTAAGGGCGCTGCTGTTGACGCCGCTGGCTTTCAGGGCTTGCTCCGCTTTGACCAGATTGTCTTTGGCGCTGGCAAGTTGCTTTTCAAAGAACACTCGGCGTTGCTGGGCCTCGGTAACGGCTATGCGATTAAGCAGTTTGCCAAGTTCTTCAACATTGGCATTGGCCAGTTGAGCCGCGAAGACTGGGTCTTTGTCGCTGGCGTCGATGGTGATCAGGCCGTCTTTGCCGCTGGCAATAAGCAGGTTGGTATCCAATTCTTTTCTGGCGTCTTCGCGGAACTTGCTCTCGTAGCGTTCCATCAGTTTGAAGCGGTCCACCAGCGCGTCTTGCACGCTTCGGCTTTTAACAAAGGCAACATACTGATCTGCCGGGTTTTTGAGGCCACTTGCTGCACCTGCCAGGCCGCCCAATGCACCCAAAGACTGCAGCATGGACGCTGCTGCGCTTTGCTGTTGCTGCGGCGGCATGAATTTGGTGGTGGCGGTGAAGGTGGGGGTTAAGGCAAAGCTGATGCCCAGGGCCAGCAGGCCGGCCGCCAGGGGGCCGAGGACCAATAGGCGCAGGTTGTCGACTATTACTTGCAGAAGGTCTAGCAGGCTGATTTCGTCGTCGTCGGGCATGGATGAAGGCATGGATTGCGGGTCGGGACCCGCAATGACAGACGCTGGGGAAATGACGGGGGTGGGGGTGTTTTCGGTCATGGGTTTGGAACCGGGTTATCAGTTGTCTGAGGCCTCTTGCTTGAGCAATTCAATTTCCGCTTTGAGCGTCTCATATTCTTCCATCTTGCGCTTCAAAAACCGCTTGGTGAGGGCTGCTTTTTCTGCAATGCCGCTTGGCGTCAGCAAATAGGCGTAGTTTAGTTTTCTGGTGCTGGTGCGAAAGTTTTCCATCTTTACCAGGCCTTTGTCCAGCAAGGCGTTCAGGCAGAAGTTGGTCTTGCCCAGGCTCACACCCAGCGACTCAGCCAGCTTACGCTGATTGATGTTGGGGGTGGATTCGAGCAGGCGCAGCACCTTGAGGTGCGTTTCGTCGTGTAGTGAAAGATCTTTGGTCATGGGGTTTTGGCACGCTACCGCCATGCCGTGTGTACACCTTCGGCAGGCGCGGAGGGTCAGTTCAACCCTCCCGTACAAATTTGCGCTGCTTAAGCAGCTGTTCATTCTCCGAACAAACTATAACACTGGAATTTGATTTTTCTCAAATCAATTTTTATTTTGGCAAGGTTCAGCGGGTTTCCTGTTGCCCAACCGCCTCTTCCATGCTGACGGTGTTAACCACCAATTCAAAGTGTTCCAGTATTTCTGGCTCCTGCCGGTCAATGAAAGTTTTGACGGCTTCGTTGCCCAGCAGCTTGGCAAGGTAGCCTTTGGCCAGCACCAGGTTCAAAAGGTCTGAGCCGTAGTGGTTTTCAGCATCCCGGTAAAGGGTGTGCACTTGGCTCATTTCCCTTTCGAGCTTGACTATTTGTTCCATCGGCGGCTCTTTGGCCCTGGCACTTGCACGTTTGTCACAGCGTTGCTCGGGCGGAGTCGCTTTAAGCAGTGCGTCGGCGTGCGCCACACTGATGGTGCCACTGGCCACCATCAGTTCCACCGCTTCAACCTGGCGCGCCGGCTTCATGCTCCGCAAAATGCGGGTTACGTCCGGGGTGAACTGCTGGTCTTGCAGCAAGGTGATGGCCTGTGGCGCTATGCCATCCAGCAAATTGGCACGGCGGTTGATGGAGTTCAGGTTGACGTTAAAGGCGCGTGCCAATCGATCTACCCCCACCCCGCGCTCGATAGCGCGGCGGATCATCACATGTTCTTGAATCGTGGAGAGTCTATTTAATCGATTGTTGTACGTGAAACCTTCGTCGTCACGTGCCAGTAGGCACGGTGCAACGTCCAGACCCAAGGTTTTGAGCGCCAGCGCGCGCAAATGGCCGTCAAGCAACAAGAACTCGGGCTTGGCCGGGTCTGGCTGTATCACCGACAAGGGTTCAATCAGGCCGATCTCCTGGATGGAAGAGACCAGTTGCTTGTACTTGCGGCTGCCGATGATGCCGTCTTGCACCTTTTTGCTGGGCAGCAGCTGGTCCAGCGGCACCTGGTAAGTATCCAGCTCAAAAC
>TBL_comb47_HYPODRAFT_10002887_pt1 | contig 20806 bp, 14 predicted proteins | sample TroBogypolimnion_40_FD_10682 | JGI IMG/M metagenome (IMG submission 10682) | reverse complement strand
GCGCGGGCCGGCGGCGGATCGGCCCCGTTCGCATTCCCAGGCGGTGACCCGCCGTCCCCGCCGGGGGCATCGCTGGTGTTGCCGGTGTTTGCGCTGGCGAGCGGACTGGCGGTGCTGCTCGGACTGACCGGCCTGGGGGATGGACTTCATGGGCTGGCCTGTTCGCCCTGGCAGCAGGCGTTGCTGCTCGGCGCGCTGGTCCTTACGGCGCGCAACCAAGCCTGCACCCTCCTCTTTTTGCCGGCGGTGCTCCTGGGTTATGAGCTGATCCACCGAGGCCCCCTCTCCACCGCCGGCAGCCTGGAACAGGGGATGGACCTGCTGCTCACGCCTTGGCACCTGGGGTTGCTGGGCCTGAGCCTGACCCTGCTAACGCAGGCAGGCTATCTCGCGTATCAAAGCCGGCGCGGCCTGGTCTCGGGTCCTTTCGCCCAGCCGTTCTTCAGGGCTCGCTCGCGGGGTTGGCTTTTTTGGCCGGCGACCATCTTCGCGTCCGTCGCCGCCGCCCGCCAAACGTTCGACCCGGTCCTGCGGGACAGCGCGGTCCAGCTCTGGGCGCCTTATCTCGGTGCGGCCACATTTGCGCTGATCGCCTGGTTCTGGGGGCGCCGGCTCTTCTTTGCGGGCACCGGTGCCCTGCTCTTCGCAGCCAACATCCACCTCGTGCGCGTGCTCGCCGGTCCCTGGCTGCGCGCCCACGGCCTGTCGGAGTTGCATTTGATCTGCCTCGGCGCCGGTCTGACCTTGATCCAGGCGACCGGTTTGCGACGCCTGCTACGAGACGCGCCCGCGTTGACGGTCATCAATCGGGCCTGCCTGGGCCTGGCGGCACTGGTGCTCGCCCTGCTCACGGTGAATTACATCACCGCTCCCGATGTGGCGGAAATCCAGACGGCCCGGTTCCTGGTGTCCGGCGCCTTGGCTTGGCTGGCTGGCCGGTACTTCCGCCGAGCGGCCCGTCAGCCTGAGCCCGGCGAGGAGAGCCACGGCGACCTGTGCGAGGCCCTCTACCATTTTGGCGTTGTGCTCGCGATCTGGTGCGCCGCCCTGCTGGTGCCCTGGTTCCGTCAACCCCTCTTCACCTTGATCGCCATCGCCCTGCCACTGGCCTATTTCTACGGGCGGGCGGAATGGGACACCCGTTCGGGCCTGGCCACGGCACGGCGCTATCGCAACTCGGCCGCTGTCCTGGGATTTGTCGTCCTGGGATTATACGTCTTCAAGGCCGTGTTGCAGGCGGTCATGTTCCCGAACGCTGCCCTCTCCACGGACTATTACCACTACAACGCTCCGCTGCTAGTTCTGCTGGCCTTGATGCTGCTGCGGTTGCACGGCCTGGGCGGCACCGGCTGGCTCGCGTTCTATGGTGGGCTGGCGCTCATGACGGGCGGTTATTTCCTGCTCACCGCTCTGCCGGGGTTCAGTCCGTTCCATTACCCCATGCCCGCCGCCTGGTGCGCTCTGGCCTTGGGCCATTTCTGGATCCTTGTGAGCTATGCCCGTTCCCCCCTGCGAACCTTCATCCAACGCCTGGCTCGATTGGATGATCCCCGCTGGCACTCCCTACGGCACTACTGGGGGCTGTTCCTCCTCGCCGCCACCCAAGGCGTGACGTGGCTGGGGATCGCGGACTACGCGAGCGACCCGTACCAGGTCGCCCCGCTGTTGGCGGGCGCCGCCACGATTATCCTCCACCAGGGCTGGATTAGGCGCTCGGCAATCTACCTCATCATCGCCGGCACCGAGTTCGCCCTGGCCCTGCATGCGGGTTTCCTCATCCCGAGTTACCTGCCCAAGGACGCGGTCATCTGGGCCCTGCTGGGACTCTGGCTGGCGTTGCTGGCCGTGGCGGAAGCCCAACCCGGAAAGGCCGAACCCGCATCAATGGCTCAGCCTCCCGTAGCCACCGACGCCACGTGGTGGACGCCCCGGCCTGAGACCATTGGGCGCATCGCCCTGGTGCTGGCCATGTTGGTGTTCGCCCACATCGGTTATCACCGGCCCTGGTCGACCACCGGGTTGTGGGGCATGGCCCTGGGGGCGCTGCTGGCCGCCTGGAATCCCATGCGGGAACGACAGGCGAGAAACCCGGTGGAAGCCGCTGGCGCCGCGGCGCTCCTGGCGGTACCGGTTTGGCTCACCTACTTCAGCCAGGCTCCTTTCGACTCGGGTGCCTTTGAGCCCGAGCGCCAATACTGGCCGATCCTGGCTGCCGCCGCAGTCCTCTTTCTCATCGGCGCCTTCGCCCGGGTATTTCCGCTCTACTGGGCTGCCTGCTATTTTGCGCGGCCGCGCGCCCAGTTCCGGTTGTTCGACGTCACCCTCGCCTGGTTGGAATCCAACGGCGCCCGGATTCACCGGGCCGTTCTCTGGATCGTCCTGGGGGTGATCGGGGTCGTCCAGGTGCTCCATTACCAGCAGGCGTTGACCACGCGGGAGTTCACGGTCATCACCCTGCTCGAAGCCGCCCTGGCGGCGGCCTGGTTCTACGAAGGCCGCGACCGGCCCTCCATGCTCACGTTCTACCTCATGCAGGTGGCCGCCTTCGCCTGCGGCGCCACCATCCGCCGCCACCTCATGCTCACCACGGCCTTCTGGCGTTACGAATACGATGTCTGGGCCAGCCTCGGCGTTTCCTTCGCCCTGGCCGGGGCCAAAAAAGTCCTCGACACCCAACCGCGAGCCCTCCGGGTCCCCTTGCTGACCACTTTGTTGGTCGTGCCCGCCTTGGCGCTGGCGTGGGTGATCTTCCGCGGCCTCGGAGTCGACCTGGCACTCATGGTGGTGGGACTGCATGCCGTCCTCTTTTCCTACCTGGGCAAGGACGACCGAGAATCTCCCTACAATCTCCTGGCCCTCGGTGGCTTCGTGGGATTCGTCCTGATCACCTTTTACTCGAAGCTCCACTTCCAAGCGGTTCACGCTTACATCATCCCGGTGGGCCTGGGGGTGCTCATTCTCCAACACCTCTTCCAACAGCGCATCCCGGCCGAAACCCGAAACTGGATCCGGTTGGTCACCTTGATGGCGATGCTCGGCAGCGCCGCCTATTACGCCCTGGCGGATGACCGCCATGCGATCACCTTCAACTTGACGCTAATCCTCCTGGGTCTGCTAGCCATGGGCTTGGGCAGCCTGCTGCGCGTCCGCCTCTACCTCGCCCTCGGCTTCGCCGGCCTCACTGTGGACCTGGTCTCCCTCCTCTACAAAATGCTGGTGAACATGGAGCGCAGCGCGCGCATGACGATCGTCGGCAGCCTGGTCCTGCTGCTCGGCGCGGCCGTAGTTTTCGGCGCAATTTATTACAAGACCAACAAACCCGCCATCGATGCCTGGCTCAACCAGTGGCGGCGCCGGTTTCACGCCTGGGAATAATGGACGAAATCACCTATTGACAGGAAAGGATTACCGTTGTCATCTTGCAACGATTACAGACGTAGTCATAAATGATCGCGTATGAAAACCTGTGCTCGGCCCAGACCTTGGGTGCTCATCCCAGGCACCGGCGCGGGCTGTGGGCCAGGAAGCAAACTCATCGTTGAAAGGGTCACTATGAACACTCAATCCCACACCCACCATCGGCCGTCCCTCGCGGGGTATTTCGGCGCCTGGGTTTTCCTGGCTACGGTCGGAGGGGTTTGGCCAGGCGGGGCAAGCTGTGCGCTGGCCCAAGGCGCGCCCCGCATCGTCGCCACCTCTCCCAAGAATGGAGCCACCGATGTGGATCCCGGGCTGACCGAGATAACGGTCACCTTTGACCAGGACATGGAGGAGGGAATGTCGTGGACGGGCGGGGGCGCGCTTTTCCCGGTGATCCCGAACGGAAAACAGGCCGCCTGGCGGGACAAGCGCACGTGTGTCCTGCCGGTGAAGTTAGTCGCCGGACACCGCTACCGGGTTGGAATCAACGCCCCCAGCTACCGCAGTTTTCGGAGTTCGGGAGGGGTGGAGGTCACGCCCACCGCCATCGTGTTCACGACCGCGGGTGCGACGAGTGGGACGCCGCAGGCAGGGGGCTCACCGAAGGTCGTCAGCACGAACCCGGCCAACGGTGCTCAGGATGTGAGCCCGTCACTGACGATGCTCAGTGTCACCTTCAATGTGGTCATGAACGAAGGTTGCTCCTGGACGGGTGGCGGGCCTGAGTTCCCGACGATTCCGGACGGGCGCCGAGCGTATTGGACCAAGGACCATAAGACCTGCGTGCTCCCGGTGTCGCTCAAACCCGATTCCAACTACCGATTGGGCCTCAACAGCGTATCGTTTAAGAATTTCCAAAGCGCGGAGGGTGTGCCGCTGGACCCGGTCGCTTACACTTTCAAAACCGCTGCTCAATAACCATGACATCCATCCCTCGAATCTCCGAAACCGAGTGGCAGGTCATGCGCGTGGTCTGGTCACAGGCACCTTGCTCGGCCGGACACATTATTGAGACGCTGACCCGGGAGGACCCCACGTGGCATCCCCGGACGGTAAAGGCCTTTCTCAACCGGTTGGTGAAAAAGAAGGCGCTAGGATTCGAGAAGGAGGGGCGCGCTTACCTCTACCGCGCGCTGGTGCGCGAAAGCGAGTGTGTGGCTGCGGTCAGCGATTCGTTCCTCGGACGTGTCTTCGGCGGCTCACTGCGGCCGATGCTCGCCCATTTTGTCGAGCGCAAGAAGCTCTCGCCCGCCGAGATGAGCGAGTTGAAGCGGTTGCTCGACGAGCATGATCCAGAAGACCGCAGATCATCAACCTAGAGGCGCCCCATGCAAACCCTGGTCGAATGGCCCCGCGTGCTTTCGTTGCTCCAGGCCTCCTGGCAGGCGGCGGTGTTGATTGTCTTGGTCCTGGCGGTCCAGTGGACCTTGGGGCGACGGCTCAGCCCTCACTGGCGCTACGCCCTGTGGCTGCTCGTCCTGGTCCGGCTGGCCGTGCCGCTAACCGTCCCCTCCTCCCTGAGCCTGTTCAACTGGTTCCAGGTGCCCCAGGGAGCCGCGCCCCTATCAGTGGTGTCAGCCCGCCCAGAGCATCTCGCCGCGGACCCGTTGTGGCCGAGCACGGTCGTTGCCGAACCAGCCTCCTCCCCGGCGGCAAGCGCGACACCGGCGCTCCATCGGTCGCTCTCGTGGTGGCTGCGGATCTGGGCTTTCGGCGCATTGACGCTGAGTTCCTGCCTGGGGCTGTCGTGCTACCGGATCTTCCGGAAGGTGACCCCTCGCCGGCCGCTCATCGATGCCCCGGTGATGAACGTGCTGGAAGACTGCAAGGAGCGAATGGGGGTGCATACTCCGGTCACGCTGGTCGAGACCGCCCAGATAGGCTGTCCGGCGCTCTTCGGCTTCATCCGCCCCCGGCTGCTGCTGCCGGCGGGGCTGACGCGGAGTTTCTCGCCTGAGGAACTGCGGTTCATTTTCCTGCACGAATTGAGCCACCTCAAGCGCCATGACATCTTCGTCGCCTGGCTGATGACCGCGGTGCAAATCGTGCATTGGTTCAACCCGCTGGTGTGGCTGGCCTTTTACCGGATGCGCGTGGACCGCGAGTTGGCGTGCGACGCGCTGGCGCTCTCGTACGCCAGGGAAGACGACCACCTACCCTATGGCCGAACCATCATTAAATTGCTCGAAGGATATCGCCGCTCGGCCTGGGCGCCGGGCCTGGCGGGGACTTTGGAAAATAAACACCAACTGAAAGAGAGGATCGGTATGATCGCCACCTTCAACCAAATCCATCGTAGACCGGCGCTCGCCGTGGCGCTGATGGTCGGCTTGGGCCTCATCACCCTCACCGACGCCCGATCGGGCGGCAGTTCGGCCGCACCCGCAACCGCCGCACCGCCGCCACCGAATATCCTTTCCACGTTCCCCGCGGTCGGGGCAACCGGCATCGACCCGGCAGTGGCCCAGATCGAAGTCACCTTCGACCAGGACATGGAAGGGGGCATGTCGTGGACCGGCGGCGGACCGGAATTCCCCGCCGCGCCGGAGGACCAGAAAGCCCAGTGGCGCACTCCACGAACCTGCGTGCTGCCGGTCAAACTCGAAGCGGCACACTACTATCGTGTTGGCATCAACTCGACCAGCTACCGGAATTTCCGCAGCGCCGCCGGAGTGTCCGCCATCCCGTCAGCTATCTATTTCACCACCCAGGGCGCGAGCGATGAGCTGAATGACCAAATGCACGAGCCGCGCGTGGTTACCACCTCGCCCCCGATCGGTGCCACCGACGTGTATCCCGCGCTCACCGAGATCACGGTGACCTTCGACCAGGACATGGGAGGGGGGATGTCGTGGACTGGCGGCGGACCGGAATTCCCCGCCGCGCCGGAGGACCAGAAAGCTCAGTGGCGCAGTCCACGAACCTGCGTGCTGCCGGTCAAACTCGAAGCGGCACACTACTATCGTGTTGGCATCAACTCGACCAGCTACCAGAACTTCGCCAACGCCCACGGCGTAGCCGCCCTGCCCTCGGCGATCTTCTTCACCACACTGGGCGCTAGCGACGACCTCAAAGCCAAGGTGCGCCTGCCCAAGATCGTGAACCTGAGTCCAGCCAACGGCGCACAGGACGTCGACGCCGGGTTGACCCAGGTGCAGGTCACTTTCGACGTTCCCATGGGTGGCGGCTTCTCCTGGACGGGCGGCGGCCCGACCTTCCCCAACGGACCCCAAGGCAAGCGGCCCTACTGGAGCGAAGACCACCTCACCTGTGTGCTGCCCGTGGCACTGGCGCCGGGCACGACCTACAATATTGGTCTCAACAGCCCCTGGCATAAGAACTTCCAGAGCGCCGCCGGTGTGCCGCTGGAGCCGGTGAATTACACGTTCACCACCACGAAGTGAACCGCACGTATTCGAGGCCACGCCCCAGACCCGTCCTCCATCGCGCGCCGATTGGTCCTGCAGTCGGGTTAGCCGATCGCTTCGCCACGGGCCAAGGAGCATTCGCCGCCGTCGACTAAAGCCTCAGCATTTCCGCTGGTGTGAGGAGTCTCAGCCCCTCGGCTTCGAGCACCTGCCGAGCTTGGGCCAGTTCCTGGACTTCGAGGATGAGGATGGCGCGGTTGTTGGCCACGAACCCGGAACAGTTGCCCAGGTTGACGTCGTGGCGCCCCAAGCATTCCGCCACCGCCTGCAAGGCGCCCGGCTTGTCGGTCACCTCGACGGCGACCACCTCCAGGAGCGACACCATGAGCCCCTTCCCCTTGAGTTGCTGGACCGCCAGGTCGAGATTATCCACCAAGAACTTCATGACCCCAAAGCTCCCGCTGTGGGCGATGGTGACCCAGCAGATGTTCACCCCGGCCTCGGCCAGGATCTTAGTGATGCGCGCGGTTTGACCGGGCTTGTTCTCGACAAAGACAGCGACGAGGTTCATAGGGAGAGATGGGGGTTCGTGCGCGGCATGGTCTTTTCAGGTTCCTGCCGGGGGCGCTACATCGACCTCCGGTCAATCACCCGTCGCGCCTTCCCGTCGCAAACGGGCAGCGAACCGGCGGGGACGAGGTTGACCTTGGGCCGGACCCAGAGCTCGGCCTTGAGCTTTTCAGTAAGCTGGTGCTGAAGGCTCGCCACGTGCTCGACCTCGCCGTCGAAGCCGGTGGCGGCGAGTTCGACCTCGAGGGTCAGGTCGTCCAACCCCTCGAGCTGGATAACATAATTGCGACCCACCTGCGGATGGGCCATGAGGACCCGCTCGATCTGCTGCGGGAAAATATTCACACCGCGCACGATGAGCATGTCGTCAGACCGGCCCATGATGCGGTCAAGCCGCCGGTGCGTCCGCCCGCAAGGACAAGGCCCAGGGAGGATGCGGGTAATGTCGCGCGTGCGATAGCGGAGGATGGGCATCGCCTCGCGCCGAAGCGTGGTGAGCACCAGTTCGCCGCGCTCTCCTTCCGGGAGCGGCTCGCCCGTTTGCGGATCGATGATTTCGAGGAGGAAATTGTCTTCCCACAGGTGCATCCCGCATCGCTCGCGGCACTCGAAAGCGACCCCGGGACCGTTCATTTCGGTGAGGCCGTAGGAGTTGAAGACTTCGAGGCCGAGGGCCTCCTCGATCTTCCGGCGGGTCTCCTCGGTGTAGGGCTCGGCGCCGATAAAGGCCTTGCGCCACGCCAAATCCCGGCGCGAATCGATGCCGCGCTGCTCGAGAAAGCCGGCAAAATAGAGGGCGTAGCTCGGCAAAATGTGCGTTGCCGTGGTGCGGAAATCCTGCATGAGCATCAACTGCCGCTCGGAAGTCCCCGGTCCGGAGGGGATCACCAGGCAGCCGACCTTCTCGGCGCCGTAATGCATCATCAACCCCCCCGTGAACAGGCCATAGCTCATCATGTTCTGGAAGACGTCGCGGTGGGTGACCCCGGTCATGACCAGCGAGCGCGCCACCAATTCGGCGGCGCAATGGAGGTCATTCCGGGAGAAAAGCAAGGCCTTGGGCTTGCCGGTGGTTCCGCTCGAAGTGTGCAGGCGCACTGGTTCCTCGGCCGACACCGCCAGCAGGCCATTCGGATAATGGGCCCGCAGATCGTCGCTCGTGGTGAAGGGCAACCGCCGAACGTCGGCTAAGGAGCGGATGGCGTCCGCCTGCAAATCGCTTTCGGCGAACTTGCGTTGGTAAAACGGCACGCGCGCGGCCACGCGCCGAACCGTTTCCTGAAGCCGCGCCAACTGAAGCGGCTCCAGCAGGGAACGGGCCAGGGTCTCAGATTCCTGATCCCAGAACATGAGATCAGGCCATCAGAACTTCGGCGATTTGGACGGCGTTGAGGGCGGCGCCTTTCAATAGTTGGTCGCCTGCAACCCAGAAGCAGAGCCCATTGTCCAACGCGCAGTCGAGCCGGATGCGGCCCACGGCGCAATTGTACCGCTCCGCCTGGTAAAGCGGCAGGGGATACTCGCACTTGGCCGGATTGTCCACCACGTCCAGTCCGGGCGCGCGATGGAGCACGGCCAAGGCCGCCTCGAGCGTCACCGGTTTCTCGAACTCGGCGCTCACGGCGATGGAATGCGCGCGATAGACCGGCACCCGGACGCAGGTCACACTGGCCCGGAAGGACGGGTGATGCATGATTTTACGACCCTCGTTTTCCATCTTCATCTCCTCCTTGGTGTAGCCGCTCGGCAGGAAGGCGTCCACGTGGGGCAGGACGTTGAACGCGATCTGGTGGGGATAGACCTCCCGCGTGACAGGCTGGCCCTTGACCACCTCGCCCACCTGGCGTTCGAGTTCGGCGATCGCCTTGGCGCCCGTTCCGGATACCGCCTGGTAGCTGGAGGCGAAGATGCGTTTGCAACCGAAGGCCTGGTGCAGCGGATAGAGCGCCATCAGCGTGATCGCCGTCGTGCAATTCGGGTTGGCGATAATTCCCTGGTGGGTCTTGACATCGGCGCCATTGATCTCCGGCACCACCAGCGGCACTTTCGGGTCCATCCGGAAGGCGCTCGAGTTATCCACCACCACGCAACCCGCCGCGACCGCGATTGGCGCATACTCCTTGGAAATCGAACCGCCCGCGCTGAACAGGGCTATATCGATGCCCGTGAACGAATCCTTCGTCAGCTCCTGAACGGTGATCTCCTGCCCGCGGAACGTGAGTTTCTTGCCCACGGAACGGGCGGAAGCCAGCAGCGTCAACTTCCCCACCGGGAAATTGCGCTTCTCCAAGGTCCGGATCATCTCGATGCCGACGGCGCCTGTCGCGCCCACCACGGCCACATGCGGATTACGATTCATAGCATTTCTAAGCGGCCCGCACTATAACCAGCGCGAGCCGGGTCTGTCAATGCGCGCCACGGGCACGTGGTCAACGGGCGGGCGCGCCTCGCTTTCGCCAGGGCACACGGATTCCGAGGCCCGGCAGGAACTGGCAATCCTCACAGCACCGATGGTCGCTCCCAGACCGTGTATTGGCGTCCAGACTGACGGTCAGGTCCGGCGGAGGAGTTGCTCGTAGCCGCTGGGGACCGCGAGTCCGGCTAAAGTCTCGCGTGTCGATCTGCCTCAGTGAAAGTGAAAGAGTCGGTCCTAGATTAATGACACTTCTCCGTGCTCACGGCGCCTCCTGGTCGAGCGCTCGCTGTAATCGGTCGTGAAGTCGAGCCACCCGCCGGGACGGGCGGCGCTCGACCCGGACCACCGCCTGGGTCACCCGCGTATAGTAGCCCATGTGGAACCGCTCCCCCACCCCGCGCAGCGTCACCGTCATCTGCCGCCGCAACCACCAGACCATTAAAACACTACTCCTCCGCCCTTTGGGCAAGGCCCGGAGTTCAACAGCGGTCCGGTCAACCTCTTCTTTCAGGATCTTCTTTACCAAGGACACCCCGCAGGCTCAGGCCGCCTCTACAGACACCAGCCGGCCAAGCCATCCAAGGCACCGGAGGGATCGGAAAGACCGGCTCCGGCAAAACGACTCTCTTGCGAAGCCTGATCGTCCAGCATATCGCCCTGGGGCATGGTGTGGGCCTGATCGCCCCCCACGGCGGCCTGGCCGAAGATCTGCTTGACCACGTTCCACCCTCCCGGGCCGACCACCTGTGCTATTCACTGAGCAGTTCCAGAAAATAGAAACGGTCGCTGTCTATGCCGAAGATGTCCTTGCGTTCGTTCCCGCGGGCGGTGACGTGAGAGCGCCGGTGCCAGGAGCGAATGAAGACCCCGACTGGTCAATGACAATTATTCTTCCCCTGGGGAATTTTAATCGTCACTCTTCACCCGACGCCCGTGCCAGTCACGCCCTGCAGTGTCTAACGCCAAGATGGGATCCCGGCGGCCCCCGTTTCACGCTCGCGGCCCATCCGCTTTTTCCGGTTAATCGCTCCATCGGTAACGAGATATTTTTCTCGATTGATCGGAATCTCCCCGGAGGAATAAGTCTTAGCATATTGTCGCACAAGTGGTTGCATCACATCCAGCGGATCCGACAAAAGTTGCATCCGCCGCTTGACTCGCGAAGGCATTGGCTATTTACTTATCGAGAAATGTTTCTCGATAGAGCTGTAGCGCATGAGAAACCACGACCTGAAGCGCCATGAATCCGGAAACGCCTAAAACCGTCCCGGAGCCGACTCTCAAGCGGCTCCCGCTCTACCACCGCTGCCTCAAGGAGCTGCGAGACGCCGGCCGTGAGTTCGTCTCCTGCACCGATATCGGCGCGGAACTCAAGCTGGAGCCGACCCAGGTGCGCAAGGACCTGGAGGCCGCCGCCATCGCCGGCCGGCCGCGCATCGGCTACCCGATCGCGGCGGTCATCGACGGGTTGGAGGATTTCCTTGGCTGGAAGAAGATCAACGAGGCCTTCCTGGTGGGGGCGGGCAGCATGGGGTCGGCCCTGCTGGGCTACCACAAGTTCGAGGAATGCGGATTGAAGATCGTCGCCGCGTTCGATCGCGAGCCGGGAAAAGTCGGCCGGAAGATCCACGGCAAGCATGTGCTGCCGCTGGAAAAACTCGAGGACCTGGCGCAACGGATGCATGTGCTGATGGGCATCATCACCGTGCCCGCCCCGGAGGCCCAAGCCGTGGCAGACCGGATGGTCGAGGGAGGCATCCGGGCGATCTGGAACTTTGCCCCCATCCGCCTTCGGTTGCCGGATCGGATCATCGTCCACAACGAGGACCTCTATTGTTCGCTGGCCTCGCTGAGCAAGAAACTGAGCCAGGCCCTGGAGATCGGACCCTCGCCCGCCCCGGGCAATCGTATCGCCGCCCTGATTTCCCACTGATTCCATGGCGGGCCGGCCGGGTTTTCCCGGCGAGAGGCGCCCCCTAATCCCATAACCCAAAGCTAGAAAGTCAGACCTAATGATGACCAAATCCAAACCCGAAAGCACCGGGCGGAAATTCGTCAAAGTGTGCAACATCCTGGACCAGTACGGGCGGAAGCCCTCGCGGTTGGTGCCGATTCTCCAAGCGGTTCAGGAGGAATACCGATACCTGCCGCAGGAGGTCCTCACCTACGTGGCCACGGCGCTGGACGTGTCACCGGCCCGGGTGTATGGGGTGGCGACCTTTTACGCGCATTTCGCCATCCAACCCAAGGGCAAACACCTCATCCGCCTCTGCGACGGCACCGCCTGCCATGTGAAGGACTCGGTCCCCATCCTGGAGGCGATCTGGAAACGCCTCGGACTGGACGCCAAACGCAAAACCACGCCGGACATGCTGTTCACAGTGGAAACGGTGGCCTGCCTGGGCGCGTGCGGCCTGGCCCCGGTGGTGGTGATCGATGACCAGGTTCATGGGCAAATGACGCCCGAGAGCGCGGTAACACTGGTGGAAGCAGTGATGGCGACGGAGGTGGCCCTGTGATTTCTGAACTGACCCAAAATACGCTCGGTGGTGCAGGCCAGCCGGCCCCGCGTCGTGTCATCGTCTGCGCCGGCACCGGGTGTGTCGCCAGCGGCGCCAACCAGGTGCTCAAGGCGTTTCAACACCAGATTCAAGCCGCGGGCATTCCGGTGGTAACCGAGTTCAAAGCCGAGCAGGTTGACTTGCGCCTGAACCAGAGCGGCTGCCAGGGCTTTTGCCAAATGGGACCACTGGTTACGGTGCTGCCCGAGGGCCTGCTCTATTGCAAGGTCAAGGCTGAGGACGTCGCCGAGATCGTCACCCAGACACTGGTAGCCGGACGAGCGGTCGACCGTTTGCTCTACGTGGACCCCGCCACCAAGAAACGGTGCCACGGGGTGGACCAAATCCCCTTTTACCAACGACAACAGCGGTTCGTGTTGCGCAATTGCGGCACCATCGATCCGGAGTGCGTCGAGGAGTACCTGCACGAGGGGGGTTACGCGGCGGCGCGGAAAGCCTTCCTGTCCCTGACGCCGGAGCAGATCGTTCAGGAAATCACCAAATCGGGCCTGCGCGGCCGCGGGGGTGGCGGGTTCCCCACGGGGAGGAAATGGGAAGCGGCCCGGCTCCAGCAGAATCCCAAGAAATACGTGATCTGCAATGCGGATGAGGGCGATCCGGGCGCGTTCATGAATCGAAGCGTCATGGAGGGCAATCCGCACAGTGTGCTCGAGGGGCTGATGATTGCGGCTCGGGCCATCGGCGCCGATGAGACGCTCATCTACGTCCGGTCGGAATATCCCCTGGCCGTCCGGCGGATGCGCCAGGCGGTCTCCGAGGCGCGCCGGCTCGGATTCCTGGGCGAGAACGCCTTCGGCTCGGGGCAGTCGCTGAACTGCGAGGTGCTCGAAGGGGCCGGGGCGTTCGTTTGCGGTGAGGAAACCGCGATGATCGCCTCCATCGAAGGGGAACGCGGGATGCCGCGGCCCAAGCCGCCCTTTCCGGCCCAAAGCGGCCTGTGGGGCAAGCCGACCATCATCAACAACGTGGAGACGCTGGCCCATGTGGTCCGCATCCTCCGCGAGGGCGCCGAGACTTTCCGCCAACTGGGCACCGCCGCCTCACCCGGCACGAAGACCTTCGCGCTGACCGGCCACGTCGCCAACACCGGCCTGGTGGAAGTGCCCTTCGGAGCGACGCTGCGCGAAATCGTGTTCGACATCGGCGGCGGCATCACCAACCGCCGGGGCAAGATCGACCCCGAAGGCTTCAAGGCGGTCCAGATCGGCGGCCCTTCTGGCGGCTGCCTCACGCGGGAGCATTTTGACCTGCCGATGGACTATGACTCGCTGCGGAGCGCGGGCGCGATGGTGGGATCCGGCGGGTTGGTGGCCATGAACCAGCAGACCTGCATGGTCAGCATCGCGCGGTTCTTCATGGACTTCACCCAGCGCGAGAGCTGCGGGAAATGCGTCCTCTGCCGCGAAGGCACCCGGCAGATGTTGGCGCTGCTCGATGACATCATCGAGGGCCGGGCCACCGGTGAGACCCTGGACCTGCTCCAAAAGCTCGCCGGCGCCGTTCAGAAAGGCTCGCTCTGCGGCCTGGGCAAGACCGCCCCCAACCCCGTGCTCTCGACCCTGCGTTATTTCCGCGAGGAATATGACGCCCACGTCTTCCACAAGCATTGCCCGACGGGCCAATGCAAGGCCCTGGCCAAACCGAGCATCGACCCGGCCAAATGCAAGGGCTGCACCGCCTGCGCCAAGAAATGCCCCGTCGGCGCCATCAGCGGCGAAAGGAAGCAACCCCACGTCATCGACCAGGAAAAGTGCATCAAGTGCGGCGAATGCGCGGACGCCTGCAAACTCGACGCCGTCGTCGGAGTCTAACCCATACTTATAACCCACTGCTTTCAAGGACCATTCATGAATACGACTGTGGCAGCCAAAACTCTCAACATCGACGGCCTCGAAGTGCCGATCAACGGCGAGCGCAACCTGCTCGAACTGATCCGCAAGGCCGACATCGACCTGCCGACCTTCTGTTACCATTCCGACCTGAGCGTGTACGGCGCCTGCCGGCTCTGCCTGGTGGACATCCAGGGGCGCGGCATCCAGGGCGCCTGCTCCACTCCGCCCGAGCCCGGCCTCAAGGTGCGGACCCAAACGGACGAGATTCGCGAGATCCGCAAGATCGCCATCGAACTGCTGCTCGCCAACCATGATCAACAGTGCCCGACCTGCCCCAAAAGCTCGGCCTGCCAACTCCAGGACGTGGCCCGCAAACTCGGCATCACCAAGGTCCGGTTCAAGCCCGTCCACCAGCCGGTGCCGGTGGATTGCTCGTCGGTCTCGCTGGTGCGGGACCCCAACAAATGCGTGCTCTGCGGTGACTGTGTGCGTTTCTGCTCGGAGATCCAGGGTATCGGGGCGATCGACTTCGCCTTCCGCGGTCATGACGCCGCGGTGCTCCCCTCGTTCGGCAACGGACTAGGCGAGGGCGAGTGCATCAACTGCGGCCAATGCGCGGCGGTCTGCCCCACGGGCGCGCTCACGCCGCGGCCCGAAATCGATGAGGTCTGGAAGGCGATCAACCACCCGACGAAAAAGGTGGTGGCCCAGGTGGCTCCGGCCGTGCGCGTCGCGTTGGGCGAGGCGTTCGGACTGCCGCCGGGCGCCTCGACCAGCGGCCAGATGGTCGCCGCCCTCAAGCGGCTGGGATTCGACAAGGTCTTCGACACCTCGTTTAGCGCGGATCTCACGGTCATCGAGGAGGCCAATGAATTCCTGAAACGCAAGGCCAAGGGGGAGAAACTGCCACAATTCACCAGTTGCTGTCCGGGGTGGGTGAAGTTCGCGGAGCAGTATTTCCCCGAGTTGCTGCCCAATCTCTCGAGCTGCAAATCGCCGCAGCAAATGCTCGGCGCCATCTGCAAAGAGACGCTGCCCGCCGAGTTGGGCATCCGCAAGGAGGACTTGGTGGTCGTTTCCATCATGCCTTGCACCGCCAAGAAGTTCGAGGCGCGCCGGCCGGAGTTCGGGCGCGACCACCAGCCCGATGTGGACTACGTCCTCACCACGCAGGAATTGGCGCGGATGATCGAGGAAGCCGGCCTGCGCTTCAACCGTCTCCCCGCCGAGTCCTTCGATATGCCCCTGGGTTTCAAGACCGGCGCCGGCGTCATCTTCGGAAACTCGGGTGGCGTCAGCGAGGCGGTGCTGCGCTATGCCGTCGAAAAAGTCACCGGCGAGAAGCTGGCCAACCCTGACTTCCACGCGGTGCGCGGCGAGGACGGCCTGCGCCTGGCGACCGTGGAGATTGACGGCCTCCAGTTGAAGCTGGGAGTCGTGCATGGACTCAAGAACGCTCGGACGCTGGCGGAAAAGGTCCGGCGCGGCGAGTCGGACCTTGACCTGATCGAAGTGATGGCCTGCCCGGGCGGCTGCATCGGCGGCGCCGGCCAACCCGTCTCCCGCGAGGCCGAAACCCGGCGCTCCCGCACCCGCGGCCTCTACGACGTGGACAAGCACCTCGACCTCCATAAGTCGCAGGAAAACCACTACGTCACCGAGTGCTATCAGAAGTTTCTCGGCGAAATCGGCGGACACAAGGCCCACACCCTGCTGCACACGCATTACCAGAATCGGCGGCGGATCACCGACGAGACCATCCGGCTGGCCGAGGGCCCGGCGACGGAAAAACTCAAGGTCAACGTCTGCGTGGGGACCAACTGCTTCCTGAAAGGCTCGCAAACGGTCCTGCGCGACCTCTTGGCGGACGTCGAAAACCGTGGTCTGCAAGATCAGGTCGAGATCAACGCCTCCTTCTGCTTCGAGCACTGCGAACACGGCCCCACGGTGCGCGTGGATGGGAAAACCCTCCATCATTGCACGGGAAAAAAGGCCTGCGCCGCCATGGAGGACAAATTAAATGAAAAACGCACCTGAACCCACCATAGCCCCGTTCATCGACGAAACTCAAATCGCCGTCACGCTCGCCGCCGCGCGCCATCCCGACACCGCGCGCGTGCGCGCGGTGCTGACTAAGGCCCGCGGCTTGAAGGGTCTGGACGCGGCGGAGGTCGCCAGTTTGATGGAGGTCGAGGACCCCGGACTGCTTGGCGAGCTCTTCGCGGCAGCGCGGGGGGTGAAGGACGAGATCTACGGGAACCGGCTGGTGCTGTTCGCGCCGCTCTATGTCTCGAACCTCTGCCGAAACGAGTGCTCCTATTGCGCCTTTCGCCTGGGGAATACGTCACTGGTCCGGCGCACCCTCACCCAGGAGGAGATCGCCCATGAAACACGCATCCTGATCAATCAGGGACATAAGCGCCTCCTGCTGGTCGCCGGTGAATCCTATCCCAAAGAGGAGGGCTTCAACTATATTCTCAAAGCCATCGAGACCATCTACCAGACCCGGTGCGGGCGGGGCGAAATCCGCCGGGTCAATGTCAACCTCGCCCCACTCACGGTCGCCGGCTTCCGGCAGCTCAAGGAGGCGAAGATCGGCACCTATCAACTCTTCCAGGAGACCTATCACCGCGCGACCTACGCCAAGGTCCATACCGCCGGGCTGAAGCAGGACTACGACTGGCGGGTGACGGTGTTCGACCGCGCCATGCAGGCCGGCATTGATGATGTCGGCATTGGGGTGCTCCTGGGGCTCTACGACTGGAAGTTCGAGCTGCTGGCCATGCTCCAACACGTGCGACATCTCGAAGCGACCTTCGGCGTGGGGCCACACACGATCAGTGTGCCGCGCATGGAACCGGCGGCCGGCTCGGACCTGGCCGCCCGCCCGCCGCACGCGGTTTCGGACGCCGATTTCAAAAAGATCGTCGCCATCCTGCGGCTCGCGGTCCCCTACACCGGCATCATCATGTCCACGCGTGAGAACGCGGTCACGCGGCGCGCGACCTTCGAGTTGGGGGTCTCCCAGATCTCCGCCGGCAGCCGTTGCGACCCGGGCGGCTACAGCCAGACCGGCGATGCCGCCAACGTCCAACAGTTTCAGTTGGGCGATCATCGTTCCCTGGACGAGGTGGTGCGCGACGTCGCCTCGCTCGGCTACACGCCTTCCTTCTGCACGGCCTGCTATCGGCTGGGCCGCACGGGGGCCGACTTCATGCACCTGGCCAAGCCGGGGCTCATCAAACACCACTGCGCCCCCAACGCGCTTTCCAGTTGCCAGGAATACCTCCTGGATTTCGCCAGTCCCGGCACCCGCCTGGTGGGTGAACAACTCATCCGCCATGAGCTCAACGTGATGGAAGATTCCGTCCAGCAAATCGGCAAACGCCTGGTCGCCGAGGTCAAAGCCGACCAACGCGACGTTTACGTCTAGCCGCATGACCCGGACCGAATACGATCTGCTGGGCTCGAAGACTATTCCCGCCGACGCGCGGTATGGCATCCATACGGCGCGGGCGCGGGAGAACTTCCCGCTCGCGGGCCGTCCGGTTCATTCGGCGCTGGCCCGTGCCTATGGCGCGGTCAAGCTCGCCTGCGCCCGGACCAACCGCGGGCTCGGCGCCTGGGCTGACGATGCGCCCAAGGCCGACGCCATCGAGCGAGCCTGTCTCGAACTCAACGAGGGGAAGCTCGACCCGGAAATCGTGGTGGATTTGCTGCAAGGCGGCGCGGGCACGAGCACGAACATGAATGTCAACGAGGTGCTCGCCAACCGGGCCCTCGAACTGCTGGGTGAGCCGCGTGGCACCTACGCGCGCGTGTCACCCCTGGACGATCTCAATCGCCACCAGTCCACCAATGACACCTATCCCACGGCCCTACGGCTGGCGGCCATCCGCCTGCTGCAGCAACTCGAACCGCAGGTCGTCGCGCTGCAAGAGGCCTTCCAGCGCCTGGAACAGCGCTTCGCCCACGTGGTCAAGGTCGGACGGACCCAACTCCAAGACGCCGTCCTCACGACCTTGGGCCGCGAGTTCAGCGCCTATGCGGAGGCGATTAACCGCGATCGCTGGCGCATCTACAAATGCGAGGAACGCCTCCGGGTAGTCAACCTCGGTGGCACCGCCATCGGCACCGGGTTGGCCGCGCCCCGGCAGTTCATCTTCCAGGTCGTGGACACCTTCCGGGACGTGACCGGGATCGGCTTTGCCCGCGCGGAAAACCTCGTGGACGCCACCCAGAATGCCGATGTCTTCGTCGAGGTCTCGGGCATCCTCAAGGCCCATGCCGTTTCCCTGCTCAAGATCTGCACGGACCTGCGCCTGCTCTCGTCCGGGCCGGAATCGGGACTCGGCGAAATCCGGCTTCCCGCCCGGCAGGCCGGTTCCTCCATCATGCCCGGCAAGGTCAACCCGGTCATTCCAGAAGCGGTCACCCAGGCGGCCATGCTGGTGATGGGACACGATGTGACCATCACCGCCGCTTGCGCCGCCGGCAATCTGGAGCTCAACCCGTTCCTGCCGCTGGTCGCGGCCTGTCTGTTGGAAAGCCTCGAACTGCTGGCGCGGGCCGATGACCTGCTGCGGCGGCTGTGTATCGACGGCATCGAGGCCAACGAGGAGCGCTGCCGCCGCCTCGTCGAGAATTCCACGGCCACCGCAACCGCGCTGCTCCCGGCACTGGGCTATGAACGCGCGGGCGAGGCCGCGAGCCAGGCGGCAGCCACCGCCCGCACGGTTCGTGAGGTCGTGCTCGAACGGGGTTGGCTGACGCCGGAACAGTTCGACGAGTTGATCACACCAGAGGCCGTTTGCCGACTCGGCCTGCCCCGGACGCTGGACCTTGAAACCCCCACCGGAGTGGACGGGAGGGAGAAACCTCGAAACCTGGTAACCTCATGATCGCTTCCACCCCCAAGGGACTGCGCCTCCACATCGGTTTTTTCGGCCGGCGCAACGTCGGAAAATCGAGCCTGCTCAACGCGATCACGCGTCAACAGGTCTCGATCGTGTCGGCGATCGCCGGCACCACCACCGACCCGGTCGAAAAGCCGATGGAGCTGTTGCCGCTGGGACCCGTGCTGTTTATCGACACCGCCGGCATCGATGACACCGGGGCGTTGGGTGAACTCCGGGTCCAAAAGACGAAGCAGGCGCTGGAGCGTGTGGAAGTAGCCGTGCTGGTAGCGGAAGCCGGCGGCTGGGGCGAGTTCGAGGAGCAACTGCTGGCGCAACTTGCCACCCAGCGGACACCGGTCATCGTGGTCTTCAACAAGACCGACGCGATCCCGCCAGACCCGGACCGACTGGCGAGCCTGGCGGCACGAAAACTGCGCGTCGTCCTCACTTCCGCCGTGCAAGGGTTAGGAATGCACGAGTTGCGACAGGCCCTGTTGGAGGCGGCCCCGCCCGATTTCATCGACAGCCCCGCCATCCTCGGCGACCTCGTTGGGCCAGGCGAAATGGCGGTCCTGGTCATTCCCATCGACAAAGAGGCGCCCAAGGGCCGGCTCATCCTCCCCCAGGTCCAGGCCATTCGGGATTTGCTCGAGAGCGACGCCTATTGCCTCGTGGTCAAGGAGCGCGAACTGCGCGGCGCGCTGGCGGGCTTGAAAGCGCCGCCCCGGCTGGTCGTTACCGATTCCCAGGCGTTCCTCAAGGTTGCGGCCGACACGCCGCGCGCCGTGCCGCTCACTAGTTTTTCGATCCTGATGTCGCGCTTCAAGGGTGATCTGCTCACGCAAGTGGAAGGCACCCTGGCGATCGATCGGCTGCGCGCCGGTGACCGCGTGCTGGTGGCCGAGGCGTGCGCGCATCACCCCATCGGCGAAGACATCGGCCGGGTCAAGATCCCCCGCTGGCTCACGCAGTACGTCGGCGGCAAGCTCGAGTTCGACCATGTGCAGGGGCACGACTTCCCGGCCGACCTGGCTCGCTACCGGCTCGTGGTACACTGTGGGGCGTGCCTGTGGAACCGGCGCGAGATGCTGAGCCGCATCCTGCGTTGCCGACAGGCGGGCGTGCCCATCACCAATTACGGCCTGACCATCGCCTACAGCCTGGGTATTTTCGAACGCGCCCTGGAACCCTTCCCGGCCGCCCTCGAACTCTACCGCGCGGGAGGGCAGAATTGAGATGAGCACTCCCCCAAGCCAAATGGAAATCCTGTCCTGGCTGCGCGAAGAGGACCCGCAACGCCTGGAGCAACTCTGGCGCCGGGCCGACGAGGTCCGCCGCACCCACGTCGGGGACGAAGTCCACCTCCGCGGGCTCGTCGAGATCTCGAACTATTGTGCGCGCCAATGTGCCTATTGCGGCCTGCGCGCCGGCAACGGGCCCCTGGAACGCTACCGCATGACGGTCGAGGAGATCCTCGGCTCCGCCCGACAGGCGGTCGCCTTCGGTTACGGCACCGTCGTGCTTCAAGGCGGCGAGGACGCCGGCCTCACCCGGGACTGGATTGCCGGAGTGGTGCGGCGCATCAAAGCCGAAACGCCGCTAGCGGTCACCCTCAGTCTGGGGGAACGCGCGGACGAAGACCTGGCCGCCTGGCGCGAGGCGGGAGCGGACCGCTACCTGCTGCGCTTCGAAACCTCGGACCAGCGCCTGTTCGCGCTGA
>TBL_comb47_HYPODRAFT_10002886_pt1 | contig 20818 bp, 19 predicted proteins | sample TroBogypolimnion_40_FD_10682 | JGI IMG/M metagenome (IMG submission 10682) | reverse complement strand
TCATGCTGTGGGCAACAAGCTTTTGGCGGATAAACCTGACGCCAAAGTTTTGTACATTCACGCGGAACAATTTGTTTCTGATGTTGTAAAAGCCTATCAACGAAAGACTTTTGACGAATTCAAACATCACTACCATTCTTTGGATTTACTCTTGATTGATGATGTTCAGTTTTTTGCCAATAAAGACAGAACACAAGAAGAGTTTTTCAATGCATTTGAAGCTTTGCTTGCAAAGAAGTCTCACATCGTGATGACGAGTGACACTTACCCCAAAGGATTGGCCGATATCCATGAGCGGTTGGTCTCCCGATTTGACTCGGGATTGACCGTTGCAATTGAGCCTCCCGAGTTAGAGATGCGGGTTGCCATTTTAATCAGCAAGTCCCGCGCAGAAGGCACCGAAATGCCCGAAGAAGTTGCCTTTTTTGTTGCCAAAAACGTTCGCTCCAATGTTCGCGAACTCGAAGGAGCACTTCGAAAAATTTTAGCTTACTCAAGATTCAATCAAAAAGAAATTAATATTCAACTCGCCCGTGACGCTTTAAGAGATCTTTTATCCATTCAAAATCGCCAAATTTCAGTTGAGAATATTCAAAAAACTGTCGCCGATTACTACAAAATCAAAGTCGCTGACATGTATTCAAAAAAACGCCCCGCATCCATTGCCAAACCGCGTCAAATTGCAATGTATCTGGCCAAGGAATTAACTCAAAAAAGCTTGCCTGAAATTGGCGAGTTGTTTGGTGGTCGGGATCACACGACGGTTTTGCATGCTGTACGAAAAATCAGTGCTGAACGCCTTCAACTCAACGATCTCAACCAACAATTGCACGTTTTAGAACAAACTTTAAAAGGATAAGGTTGTGTATAAAAAAAGAATAACCAACAAGTTATCAACAAGCCCGAGCTAGTTTGAATAGTTGTTCATTGTTTCAAGCATTCATTTTTCAATCAATTCACCGTGTTAAACAATCCGCAAGCTGTTGATCTATCGATGTATTTGTCCCTTATGCACCGATTAGCTCAATGCTTATCTACTACTACTAATTTAATTAAATACATTAAGAGGTTAATGTGATCATCTTAAAAGCAACACAAGAAAAAATCTTATCCGTTCTTTTGTCTGTGAGCGGCATCGTTGAAAAGCGCCACACCATGCCAATTTTGTCCAACATTTTGTTGCACAAATCGAATGGCAATATCCAATTTATTACCAGTGATTTGGAAATTCAAGTCCAAACCACTTGTGCATTGAACGGAGATGACGGTGACTTTTCAACCACGATTGGTTCGCGCAAAATCATTGATGTGTTGCGCTCAATACCACCTGAGCAAACAGTCACACTTGAATCTAACCAAAATCGCGTAATTTTAAAAGCGGGTAAAAGTCGCTTCACATTGCAAACCATGTCGGCGGAAGATTTCCCCAAAGTCAAAGAAGCCAATTCATATGGTGCGAGCTTCACCTTGCCGCAAAAGATCTTTAAGCAGTTGCTCAGTCAAGTTTCTTTTTCAATGGCCGTTCACGACATTCGCTATTATTTAAATGGCATCTTATTTGTTGCTGAAGATAAAGAGGTGAGAATTGTGGCCACCGATGGACATCGCTTGGCTTATTCAAGTGCAAAAATTGAGGAGCCCGTTGCCAAGCAAGAGGTGATATTGCCCAGAAAAACTGTTTTAGAACTGTCAAGACTCTTGAGTGATCAAGAGGGAGATATTGTCATCAGCTTTGCAAGCAATCAAGCAAAATTTAAATTCAACGACATGGAATTTGTGAGCAAACTCGTTGAGGGTAAATTTCCCGATTACAACCGTGTTATTCCTAAAAAACAAAACAACACTGTTCTCATCAACCGTTTGAAATTATTGGCCTGTTTGCAAAGAACCGCAATTTTNACCAGCGACAAATTCAAAGGCGTTAGGATCAATATTGAAGCCAACGTTTTAAAAGTCTCCTCGAGCAACGCTGAGCAAGAAGAAGCGTTGGATGAGATTGACATTGAGTACAGTGGTCAAAACATTGAAATTGGTTTCAATGTGACTTATTTGATTGATGTTTTACTCAATATGGGACAAGAAAATATTTCTTTTGATTTGCCCGATTCAACGAGTTCGGCTTTGATCACAATTCCTCAGGATGATTCCTTTAAGTATGTCGTGATGCCGATGAGAATTTAATTTATTTTAAATTTCTTACTTTTACGACTTGAGAGACCCTATGACAGAACCCATTGTGAATATTGAAAACAAAGAACTTTTAAACAACGCGGATAGCTATGGTGAAGGATCCATTCAAATTCTAGAGGGCTTAGAAGCAGTTAGAAAAAGGCCCGGTATGTACATTGGTGACACCTCCGATGGTACTGGCTTGCATCATTTGGTTTTTGAAGTGGTTGACAATTCCATTGATGAGGCACTTGCAGGACATTGTGACGATATTGTTGTCACCATTCATTCTGACAATTCCATCAGTGTTTTTGACAATGGTCGAGGTATTCCCACGGGTGTAAAACTCGATGACAAGCATGAACCCAAACGCAGTGCTGCAGAGATTGCTTTGACTGAATTGCATGCAGGTGGAAAGTTCAATCAAAACTCATACAAAGTTTCTGGTGGTTTACACGGTGTTGGCGTATCGTGTGTCAATGCATTGTCAAAGTGGTTAAAGCTGACGGTTCGGCGTGATGGACAAATTTTTTCTCTCGATTTTGCCAAAGGTTTTGTTCAAGACCGTGTGCTTGAAATTCAAAACGGTGTAGAAATTTCTCCCATGAAAATACTGGGGACCACCGATAAAAGAGGAACAGAAGTTCATTTTTTGCCCGATACTGATATTTTTATTCAAAATACCGATTTTCATTATGAGATTTTGAGCAAGCGACTCCGCGAGTTGAGCTTTTTAAACAATGGCGTTCGAATCCGTTTGATGGATGAGCGCTTTGGCAAAGAGGACGATTTTTCTGGTGCTCGTGGCGTGCAAGGTTTTGTGGAATTTATCAACGCGGGCAAGAAAGTTCTGCACCCCAATATCTTTTATTCCAATGGCGAAAGACCCTCTGAGACCTATGGCGGTATTGCGGGAACGCATATCGGCGTTGAGGTGGCGATGCAATGGAACGATGGCTACAGTGAGAGTGTTTTGTGTTTTACAAACAACATTCCCCAGCGTGACGGAGGGACGCATCTTACGGGTTTGCGTGCGGCCATGACCCGTGTCATCAACAAATACATCGATGATTCAGAAATGGCCAAGAAAGCCAAAGTCGAGGTCACTGGTGATGATATGCGTGAAGGCTTGTGTTGTGTCATGTCTGTCAAAGTTGCAGAGCCCAAATTCAGCAGTCAAACCAAGGATAAGCTTGTCTCGAGTGAGGTTAGAGCACCCGTAGAAGACATTGTTGCCAAAGCATTGTCTGACTATCTTCAAGAACGCCCCAATGACGCAAAAATTATTTGTGGCAAGATCATTGATGCTGCAAGAGCACGAGAAGCGGCAAGAAAAGCCAGAGAAATGACTCGCCGCAAAGGCGTACTCGATGGCATGGGTTTGCCTGGAAAACTTGCCGATTGCCAAGAAAAAGACCCGTCCTTGTGCGAAATTTACATCGTCGAGGGTGATTCTGCTGGGGGATCGGCCAAGCAAGGTCGCGACCGTAAATTCCAAGCGATCTTGCCTTTGCGCGGGAAAATTTTGAATGTCGAGAAAGCGCGCTATGAAAAGCTTTTGACCAGCAATGAAATTTTGACCTTGATCACGGCTCTCGGAACCGGTATCGGTAAGGCCAGTTCGGAATCGGGCAAAGCGGGTACCGATGACTTCAACATCGACAAACTTCGCTACCACCGCATCATCATCATGACCGATGCCGATGTTGATGGAGCTCACATTCGTACACTTTTATTGACATTTTTCTACCGTCAAATGCCAGAACTCGTGGAGCGCGGTCACATCTATATTGCGCAGCCACCGCTTTATAAAGTCAAGGTTGGTAAAGACGAGCAATATCTTAAAGACGCCCCAGCACTGGATTCTTTTTTACTCAAAGTGGCTCTCAAAGACGCCTCTTTGAATACAGGCGGTTCCGATCCACAGGTGATTACCGGTGAAACACTGGAAGCCTTGGCCAGCAAGCATCAAGTCGCTGAAGCAGTGATCAATCGCTTGAGTGGTTTCATGGATGCAGAGGCTTTGCGTGGCATAGCGGATGGCGTAGCTCTAGAGCTTGAGACACTCGATCAAGCGCAGCAATGTGCTGCAGTTCTTGAGCTCAAATTGCGTGAGCTTGGCAGTGGTTCTGTGGTGACTGGCGAGATCGATGTGAGAACCGACAAGCCTTTGCTGCGAATTTCTCGCCAACATCACGGCAATGTCAAGAGCAGTGTCATCACGCAAGACTTTGTCCATGGTGCAGATTACGCAACCTTGTCCGATGCAGCGCAAACATTCAAGACCCTTATTTCAGAAGCGGGCAAAATCATCCGCGGCGAGGGCGAGCGCATGAAAGAAGAAAAGGTAAGCGACTTTAGACAGGCCATGAAATGGTTGATTGGTCAAGCCGAGCATCTCACTGCGCGCCAACGCTACAAAGGTCTTGGAGAAATGAACCCTTTGCAGTTGTGGGAAACCACCATGGATCCAATGGTTCGTCGCTTATTGCGGGTTCAAATTGACGATGCCATTGAAGCCGATCGGGTGTTCACCATGCTGATGGGTGATGAGGTTGAGCCAAGGCGTGATTTCATTGAGGCGAACGCCTTGAGAGCGGCCAATATCGACATTTGAGTCGCAGTCGCAGTCGCAGTCGCAGTGATGCGGCGACTCGGTGATTCGCGCGTCATGTCTGTGTAAACCGCAGGCCAGTCAGTGTGCTCAAATGATTTGACGATTTATCGATTTGGCGATTTCAAGACTTGGTGGTTTTATCCCCTCACGCCATCAATGCAAAGATTAAAATAAACCTTGTTGAAAGTCTCGAACCGCCTGCATGAGTTCTTGTTGAGTGTTCATGACAAAAGGCCCGTATTGAGCGATCGGCTCACCCAGGGCTTGTCCTCCAATGACAATCGCCTTGGCTTTTCGTGAACTGCTTAAACACAATTGGTCCCCATCGTTTTTAAGGATGGCCATTTCACCTTGATCAAGTGCTTCTTCTCCTTTATCACTGACAAGGGACAATGTTCCGTCATAAACGTAGACAAAGGCGTTGTATGTCCTGAGTAAATCAATGGTGAAAAGTTTCACGTCATGATTGGGAAAATGGCAATCCAGATAGATCGGGGCGGTTGCTTTGCGTTGAACCGCGCCTTGTGTTCCTAGAAACGCACCAGCAATGACTTTGACGAGAACGCCCTCAGGGCTTTTGTGAAGCGGTATGCTTTGATTGTCAAACTCCTGATAAGAGGGGGCGCACATTTTTTCATGCGAAGGCAAATTCAACCAAAGCTGAAAACCCTCCATCCGACCGTCCTCTTGCTCAGGCATTTCGCTGTGGATCACGCCTTTGCCTGCCGTCATCCATTGCACCCCTCCTGAGCACAAAAGACCTTCGTGGCCGGCATTGTCTTTGTGCCTCATGCGACCTTCTAGCATGTAGGTGATGGTTTCAAAACCGCGATGGGGATGATTGGGAAATCCACCGATATAGTCTTTTGACTCATCTGAGCCGAAGGCATCGAGCATTAAAAAAGGATCCAATCTTTTTTGCAAATCTTGGGTCAACACACGGGTGAGCTTGACACCATCTCCATCGGAGGTTTTTTGTCCTTTGACTTTTCGTTCAAGCGTTCTGAAACTCATTTTTTTTAGAGATGATTAAGCAAGCGTTGGTGCCACCAAAGGCAAATGAGTTGCTCATGACATGCGAAAAGTCTGGCAATGCCAGTCCCTTTTCATTGATCACGCGCAATTGAAGGTTTGGATCAACGTCGGCGTCAATCGAATTTGCGGGGAGTTGGTTCAACGTCAAAGCCCTTAAGCCCGCAATGAGTTCAACGGCACCGCTTGCGCCCAGCAAATGGCCATGCAAGGCTTTGGTCGACCCCACCCAGGTTGTGTTTTGTCCAAAGACCTCCACAATCGCCTTGGCCTCACTCGCGTCGCCCAAGAGCGTTCCTGTGCCATGGGCATTGATGTAGCCAATGTCTTGAGGATTTAGGCCTGCATTCTTTAAACAAAGGCTCATGACCCGCGCCTGTGATACAGGATTGGGGTTGGTGATGTGGTGTCCATCGCTATTGTGCGCATAACCAGAAATGCAGACCCTGATTTTCTGAAAGAAACCCAATCGCTGGTAAATTTCGGGGCTCACAAGGATCAAGGCCGCAGCGCCTTCGCCCATGGCAAAGCCACCTCGTTGACGGTCAAAGGGTGTCAAGCAACCCATGACATCTTTTTTGATTGCAACCATGACCCGCAGTGCATTCCATGCGGCGAGCAAACCAGGACTGAGCATGGACTCACTCCCACCCACCACGGCCACATCAATGTCTCCGCTTCGGATGGCTTTCATGCCTTCGCCAATGGCGACGCCAGACGAAGCACAAGCATTGGCATAGGTGAGACAGGCTCCCTGTGCTTTGAGCCTGAGCGCGATTTCAGACGCGGGCGTGCTGGGCATGCTCGAAATCACGCTTGTGGGTCTGATGCGTTTGTGTTCGCTATAAATAGCCCGTGTTGTTTGGTCAAAACTGCTTGCACCCGCCATGCCGCTACCCCAAAAAACACCCAAGCGTTCGGATTCAATCGCGGACAGATCCAGGCCGCTGTGACGCAAGGCTTGCTCAACACTTTCTAAGGCCAAGGCGGTGGCTCGATCGGCAAACAGCTTTGACGGGGTCAGATAGTTTTCTGTGTTTAGGTCCGNTCTTGCCAGTGCCACAGAAAAAGTGTCTTGTCCAGACAGGGTCATTGTTTCGCTTTGGATGGCACTTTTGTGATCAAATAGAGAATGATCAAAGGCGTCCAAATCTCTCCCGATGGGAGAGACGATTCCATATCCTGCAATTTCAACCTGACCTGCTGACATCATGCTCAGTGTGCGGGGCTATGGTTTTCCCGGATTTCATCGATGACATTGCACAAGTTGATCAGCGTAATTCCCACTTGCCTAGGGTCGAGTTTTTCTTCCGGAATTCTGAGTCCAAATTTGTCTTCAACAGCAAATACAAACTCCATCAACGTGAGCGAATCTAAGCCCAAATCGCTCAGTGGTGTGTTATGTTTGATCATTTGTTCTGGAATATGGAAACTCTTCTCCAAGATGGTGGATATGATCGAAAAGGTATCTGGGGTCATGGGCAATTTGCTTTAAAGTAAAGTGATTGTAATTTGTTTTGACGCCCGTGGCCTCTTATTTCTGTTTTGCTTTCATTCGGCGATCAACGTAAAATCTGCACCTTACTGGGGGTCTTGAGCATCATTTTGTGTTCTTCTGGCAGACCGACAGCCATTGATTTTTGCATTGTGAAATGTTGTCGCGTTTGTGATGGACCCGGCATTTAACCTTAGAGTTTTAAATGGAATATCCAAAGCACTTTGATGTGATTGTTGTCGGAGGGGGTCACGCAGGTACTGAAGCCGCATTGGCTGCGGCACGGATGGGTTGCGTCACTTTGCTGTTGACGCACAATATCGAAACATTGGGCCAAATGAGTTGCAATCCCTCTATTGGCGGTATTGGCAAGGGGCATTTGGTCAAAGAGCTTGACGCCATGGGGGGTGCCATGGCCTTGGCAACCGATGAAAGCGCCATCCAGTTTCGAATCTTGAACAGCTCCAAAGGCCCTGCTGTCAGAGCAACCCGAGCGCAAGCTGATCGAATCTTGTACAAAGCTGCCATTCGCAGGCGTTTGGAAAACCAGCCCAATCTCTATTTGTTTCAACAATCGGTGGATGATTTGTTGCTTCAAGGCGAACGCATCACGGGATGTGTGACCCAGTCCGGCATTCGTTTCATGGCATCCACCGTGGTGCTCACAGCGGGTACTTTTTTGGATGGGAAAATTCACGTTGGCTTGTCCAATTATTCGGCTGGTCGAGCAGGGGATCCGCCGGCTGTTTCGTTGAGTACACGGCTCAAAGAGTTGAAACTTCCTCAGCACCGGCTGAAAACCGGAACACCGCCGAGAATCGATGGGCGCACCATCAATTATGCTTTGTGTACAGAGCAGCCTGGTGACGGCATGCCCGGTGGATGCGGCTTACAAGTTCCGGTTTTCAGCTTCATGGGGGCCAGCATTGCCCACCCACAGCAAATTTCATGTTGGATAACCCATACGAATTTGAAAACCCATGACATCATACGATCGGGATTTGATCGTAGCCCCATGTTCACAGGGAAAATAGAAGGGGTTGGACCGCGCTACTGTCCCAGCGTTGAGGACAAAATCAATCGTTTTGCTGAAAAAGACAGCCATCAAATCTTTTTGGAGCCCGAAGGCCTGACAACCCACGAGGTCTATCCCAATGGCATCAGCACAAGTTTGCCTTTTGATATTCAGTACGAACTTGTGCGCTCTATGAAAGGGCTTGAGAATGCCCACATTTTGCGCCCAGGCTATGCCATTGAATACGATTACTTTGATCCCCGTGAACTCAAAACGACATTTGAGACCCGTTCCATTGAGGGCTTGTTCTTTGCCGGCCAAATCAATGGCACCACGGGATATGAAGAGGCAGCGGCCCAGGGCCTTTATGCCGGCATCAATGCGGCCTTGAAGTCTCAATCTCGAGAGCCCTGGACACCCAGACGCGACCAAGCCTACTTGGGCGTGTTGATCGACGACTTGATCACCAAAGGGGTGACCGAGCCCTATCGCATGTTTACGTCCAGGGCAGAATACAGGCTTCAACTCAGAGAAGACAATGCCGATGAGCGCTTGACGGAAAAAGCCCATCAATTGGGACTCGTTGATGAAGCCCGTTGGGTGGCCTTTCAAGAGAAACAAGAAGCGGTTTCACGTGAAACACAGCGCTTGAAATCTTTGTGGGTCAATCCCAAAAATATTGATCAAGGCCGTGCGGCTGTGGTTTTGGGTCATGAAATTGAGCGCGAATACAACTTGGGCGACCTCATGAGACGCCCGGGTGTTGGTTACCAGGATGTCTTGTCCTTGGACTTGACTCGCTTTGAACAAGACAGTTTGGGGCACTTAACCCCTGCGGTCAAAGCCGAGGTTATTGAGCAACTTGAGATTGCGGCAAAATACTCGGGCTATATTGATCGTCAAAAAGACGAGGTCAAAAGGGCTGAGCATTATGAACGCTTGGCCTTGCCTGGCAATTTTGATTACATGGCCATTGAGGCCTTGAGTTATGAGGTGAGACAGAAATTACAGCGCCACCAACCACCAACCTTGGGGCTGGCTTCGCGAATTTCTGGTGTGACCCCTGCAGCCATCTCGCTTTTGTTGATTCACTTGAAAAAACAAAGATTCAAATTGCCGGAACTTGAATCACCACCACAAGAAGAGCCAGCGGTTTGACCGGACAAAAGCACGCCAATCCAACGCGTTGATGTGCCCACTTATATCCTGACATTTTACCCACACACAGGCCCTGCGACGCCATGATGCAACAAGACATCTCTTCGGGATTGTTGGCCCTGGGCTTGGCGGGAGAGGAGGCTCAGGTTGAGCGCTTGAACGCTTATATGAGCTTGCTGCAAAAATGGAATCAAACCTATAACCTCACGGCCCTTCGAGATCCGGCAGTGATGTTGACCCACCACCTGATGGACTCTTTGGCCATCATCAAGCCCCTGCGGCGAATCTGTCCTGAGGCCAAAACAGCATTGGATGTGGGGACAGGTGCTGGCTTGCCCGGTGTTGTCATGGCGATCATGTGTCCGCAGCTGAGCGTGACCTGCGTCGATGCGGTGGGTAAAAAGGCGGCTTTCGTTAATCAGGTGGCCTTGAGTTTGGGCTTGACCAATTTGAAGGCGCATCATGCGCGCGTGGAAAACATGAAGGGCTCCTTTGATCTTGTGTCCTCCAGGGCGTTCTCAAGCTTGGAGGATTTTGTCAAAGGTGCCGCGGCTTTGGTTCACCAGCAAACCGTTTGGCTGGCGATGAAAGCCCATGTTTCGCCACAAGAGCTGGCGGCTGTGGCCGGTCTGGCCCAAGTGTTTCACGTGGAACCCTTGCGGGTCCCTGGCCTGGATGCCCAGCGTTGTATTGTGTGGATGCGAGCCTTGACGGCGGCTTGAGCCCACCCGAGGTGTTTCGGCTCTGTGTGTTGTTTCACGTGAAACTTGTGCTCGGTTGAGGGTCGAAGCTTGCTTAAAGCGGTTAAACTCTACCCTCCCTGGGTTGCGCCCATCCAGCATGGCTTGGCCACGCTGTTTTCATGGGGTTTGGCCATCCGACAAGAGTTCCCTNACCTTTTAAAAACGGGTGGCGTTTGTGTCGTGGATGTTGCGCCCTGAAATCAGGACAATTGGGATTTAACAGAGAGTAAACATGGCTCACATATTTTGTGTTGCGAACCAAAAAGGTGGTGTGGGCAAGACCACCACCACCGTCAATTTGTGCGCTGGCTTGGCCGCATTGGGTCAGCGGGTTTTGATGGTTGACTTGGATCCTCAGGGCAACGCCACCATGGGGTCTGGGGTTGACAAGAGGAAAATGGAGTTGAGCGTTTACGAGGTCTTGCTTGAAGGCGTCGACGTGTCGCTGGCGAAAACGAGAAGTTCTTGGGGAGACACCCCGCAATACGATCAACACCCGCGCTATGATGTCCTGGGGGCATCCCGAGAACTTGCGGGCGCAGAACTTGAGTTGGTCAACATGCCCAGGCGTGAGAAACGCCTGAAGGAAGCCCTGTCCGCAGTTGAGAAAGACTATGACTTTGTTTTGATCGACTGCCCACCCTCATTGTCACTGTTGACCTTGAATGGTTTGTGCAGCGCCAATGGGGTCATTGTGCCCATGCAGTGTGAGTATTTTGCCCTCGAGGGGACTCACTGATTTGGTCAACACCATCAAGCAAGTCCACGCGAACTTGAACAAAGANCTCAAAATCATTGGTTTGCTGCGCGTCATGTTCGATCCTCGGGTGAGCCTGCAAGTCCAAGTGAGCGATCAACTCAAGGCTCATTTTGCCGACAAAGTTTTCAATGCCGTCATACCCAGAAATGTGCGATTGGCCGAAGCACCGAGTTTTGGTTTGCCAGGGGTCGTTTACGACCCAGCGGCCAAGGGGAGCGTGGCATTCATTGGTTTTGCCCAAGAAATGATCGATCGGATCAAAAAGCTTTAAATAAATAAAACAAAAGTTTTACTTTTGGACCATGGTCCAAAGCGACACATTCACAAAAACAAAACGATAGAAAAATGGTCACCAAAAAATCAAATCGCCTCGGACGCGGACTCGAATCTTTGTTGGGTCCCGCCGCCCCAAGTGCCGAGCAAGAGGCCGGCACACAAGTCTTGAGCGACCTTCCCCATCAACTGCTGCTGGCGCAATTGGTGCCCGGCATGTACCAGCCCAGAACTCGAATGGACGAGGGTGCTTTGTACGAGTTGGCCGAAAGCATCAAAGTTCAAGGTGTGATGCAACCCATTCTGGTCAGACCCTTGCGAGAAGGGGAACACGCGGGTAAATATGAAATCATTGCGGGCGAGCGACGATTTCGCGCCAGCGCCTTGGCGGGTTTAGAGCATGTTCCGGTGTTGGTTCGTGACGTTCCCAACGAGGCCGCCGCCGCCATGGCCTTGATTGAAAATATTCAACGCGAAGACTTGAATCCCTTGGAGGAGGCCCATGGTTTGCAGCGATTGGTCAAGGAGTTTGGTCTCACCCATGAAGAGGCGGCACAAGCCGTGGGACGCTCCCGGAGTGCCGCATCCAACTTGCTTCGCTTGTTGAATTTGGCCGAGCCAGTTCAAGCGCTATTGATGGCGGGGGACTTGGACATGGGGCACGCCAGGGCACTGCTCAGTCTGGACCGCGCCACGCAAGTGAGCACGGCGCATCAGATCGCCAGTAAAAAAATCTCAGTCAGAGAGGCTGAAAAACTGGTGAAAAAAATTGGAGCCGACTTTGAGCTGGTGGCCACCAAGCCGAAAAAAGAAAAGTCCAGAGACCTCAAGCGTGTAGAAGATGAGCTGTCTGATTTGCTCACAGCCCAGGTTGATATTCGCATTAAAAAACGTGTCAAGCGTTTTGGAAAGATGGAGGAGATGGGGGAGCTTCGCCATCCAATTCGGCTCCATTGAGGAAATCACCTCCTTGATCCAAAAACTCAAAGGTGAGAGGGGGCAGGACTGAGAGCGCCTTGAGTGGGCAGCAGACCTCAAACAAGCCCCAGGGTCGAGGGGGTGTGAATCAGCGAGGAGGCTTGTCGCGCAAAATGGCGACCGTTAAACGCGAAACACAGGTGAGCTTGCCTGTGTCGTCTTTCAAATCAATGGCCCACACATGGGTCGAGCCCCCCACATGCAAGGGGTAGGTGGTGCCGGTGACAAAGCCCGCTTTGACCGAGGCCATGTGGTTGGCGTTGATATCAAGTCCCACACAATGAAACCCCACGGGACAGGCGTGATAAGCCGCACAAGAGCCCAGGGTTTCGGCCAGTACCACATTGACACCGCCATGAAGCACGCCAAAGGGTTGGCGTGTGCGGTGGTCCACGCTCAAGCGAGCTGTCAGGGTGTTTTCACCCACTTCTAAAAACTCAATGCCCAAATGCTCCGCGGCGGTGCCGCGGTTCATGCGTTGCAGCTCGGTCAATGAAACGGGTTTTTTCCAAAAGCGCATGGTGCAATGCTTTATATCAAAGTGGGGGTGGCAGATCTCAAGGTGGCGTTGCCCAGCACATCAAGCAAGTCTAAAGTCTTGGGCCGGCAAGCGCTTCGAACAGGGGACCATGGGCTGCGAGCAGCAACGGATCACTGACCCACTTTTTTAATTTTACCCTTGGGGATAATGGACGTGACCACGCTCGTTCTGATGGGTTCACTGGCCAAGGCTTTGGGCGCAGATTGATCTTTTTTGGGTTTCTTTTGTTCTTTGTTTGTTTTTTGTTGTCCTTTGGCCATGGCCGACTCCTAATGTGGTGGAAAATTAAGTGTACTCCTATCCGTCAGCATTGGGTCAGCGTCGTGTCAAAACAAGTCAAAGAATCCGAGGTGCAAATGATTGCGATCCGCGCGCAAGGCGCTGGGGGTCAGCACGTCAACAAGGTCTCGAGCGCCATTCATCTGCGCTTTGACATTGAGGCCTCGAGCTTGGATGAAGAACTCAAAGACCGGCTCAAAGCACTGCCGGACCGACGCATCAACCGAGAGGGGGTGATTGTTTTAAAATCCCAGGGCACGCGAAGCCAAGACATGAACCGAATGATGGCGCTCAATCGACTCTATGAGTTGATTGAGCGTGTGCAAGAAGCCCCGGTCACCAGAAAACGCACCAAACCCCCCAAGCGTGCCCAAGAAAATCGCTTGAACAATAAAAAAATGACCGCACAAAACAAACAACGTCGCGCCAAACCGCAAGTTTGATCACGGTTTTCCCATGCACACGCAGGTCCATGGGTTCAGCACGGTGTTGTGTTGTAAACTGCAATGAGATAGGGGTGCACCCGCATGAGTTAGCAAAAAACACCGCCCTCACTTTCCCTCTTAACCCTAAACTTTTAGGACTGCAACATGGCACGAGTTCCCTTTCAATGGCAAGATCCCTTTTTGATGAACGATCAATTGACCGATCAAGAGCGAATGATCAAGGATGCCGCGCAAGACTATGCACAAAACCGCTTGCAGCCCCGCGTCACGCAAGCGTTTCGCCACGAGAGCATGGATGCGAGCATTTTTAGAGAAATGGGAGAGCTCGGACTCCTGGGCCCAACCATTCCCACGCAATACGGTGGCGCGGGTCTGAGTTATGTCGACTATGGCTTGATCGCCAGAGAGGTCGAGCGCGTTGATTCGGGCTACCGCTCCATGATGAGTGTGCAGTCGTCTTTGGTGATGGTGCCCATCCATGCGTTTGGAAGCGAAGAGCAAAAACAAAAATACTTGCCCAAATTGGCCACAGGGGAATGGATTGGCTGCTTTGGTTTGACCGAACCCGACCATGGCTCGGATCCCGCCAGCATGAGTTCACGCGCGCAAGAAGTGCCCGGGGGTTACAAGCTCACGGGCAACAAAATCTGGATCACCAACAGCCCCATTGCCGACGTCTTTGTGGTCTGGGCCAAGGAGGTGAGTACCAGTGGTCAAGTCGGCCCCATTCGCGGCTTTATTTTAGAAAAGGGCATGGCCGGCTTATCCGCCCCTGCCATCCATGGCAAGGTGGGTTTAAAAACCTCGGTCACAGGTGAAATCGTGATGGAGGGGGTCTTTGTCCCCAAAAACAACATGTTTCCTGACGTCACCGGGCTCAAGGGGCCCTTCACGTGTTTGAACAGTGCGCGCTTTGGGATTGCTTGGGGAGCCTTGGGTGCGGCGGAGTTTTGTTGGCACACGGCGCTTCAATACACCATGGACCGCAAGCAGTTCGGCCGCCCCTTGGCGGCCAATCAACTCATCCAAAAGAAATTGGCCGACATGCAAACGGAAATTTCTTTGGGACTCTTGGGCTGTTTGCGCTTGGGACGCATGAAAGATGAAGGGGTGGATTCGGTGGAGATCACTTCCATTTTGAAGCGCAACTCCTGCGGCAAAGCCTTGGACATTGCCCGCATGGCCAGAGACATGCTCGGGGGCAATGGCATCAGCGATGAGTTCGGCATTGCCAGACATTTGGTCAACCTTGAGGTGGTCAATACCTATGAGGGTACGCACGATGTTCATGCCTTGATTTTGGGTCGTGCACAAACGGGCATTTCGGCATTTGCCAATTGAGCACAAGGGTAAGCGTTCAAAACCGGCGCGCGACATTGGCCATGACAAGACCACCGTCAGGGTGTACATCGGCTTAGAGGAGTGAATCATGCGAGTGGTGGTGGGTTTGAGTGGGGGTGTCGACTCGGCGGTGGCCGCTTGGATGTTGAAGTCTCAAGGCCACGAGGTCCACGCCATTTTCATGAAGAACTGGGAGGACGATGACGACCAGGGATACTGCTCGGCCAATGAGGACTTTGTCGACTCGGCGGCGGTGGCCGATGTGCTGGGCATTGAGCTTGAGTTTGTTAATTTTGCGCAAGACTACAAGGACCGCGTTTTCTCTGAGTTTTTAAAAGAGTACCAAGCCGGGCGCACGCCCAACCCCGATGTGCTGTGCAATGCAGAGATCAAATTCAAAGCATTTTTGGACCACGCCTTAAGATTGGGCGCCGACAAAATTGCCACGGGGCATTACGCGCGGGTGCGACAAGTTGGTGAGCGCTTTGAACTCTTGAAGGGTCTGGATGCGAGCAAAGATCAAAGTTATTTTTTGCACCGCTTGACGCAGGCGCAATTGTCCAAAACCTTGTTTCCCGTTGGTGAGATGCAAAAGACCGAGCTTCGAGCCTTGGCGTTGAGCTTGGGGCTGCCCAATGCCAAGAAAAAAGACTCGACCGGGATTTGCTTCATTGGCGAGCGGCCTTTTCGCGCCTTTTTAAACCAGTACATAGCGCATGAACCCGGCCCCATCAAAGACCTCCAAGGCCGGGTGTTGGGCCAGCATGTGGGCTTGAGTTTTTACACCCTCGGACAACGCCAAGGCCTGGGAATCGGTGGTGTTCAAAAAGAGTCGACACGGCGAGGCCATCAGCCGCATGCTTTGGTGAAGGCGGCGCAAAAAGCTCACCCCGAAGGGCATCATGAGCCTTGGTTTGTCGCTCAAAAAGACTTGAGGACCAATACCTTGGTGGTGGTTCAAGGCCATGACCATCCGGCCTTGCTCAGCCTTCGTTTGGTGGCCCGAGACTTGAGTTGGGTGAGTGGTCAACGCCCCAATTTTGCCGACTTTCATGAGGACCACTCGCTCACGGCCAAGACGCGTTACCGACAACAAGACGCTTCATGCGGCGCCATTGAGCCGCAAAACGTGGACGCGGCGCAGTCTTTGAGCTTGTCGTTTGAGCAGCACCAGTGGGCTGTGACGCCGGGGCAGTCGGTGGTGCTCTATCACCATGACGTGTGTTTGGGCGGCGGTGTGATTTGGCAGCAAGAAGAGGTGGCCCCTGTACCCGCCCGTTAAAAGTGGCTCATGGCCTCCATGGCCGAGCGCTTCAAGGCATCTTTGAGCCAAGCTTGGGCGCTCCTAGAGCGGCCTTCCTTGAGCCACAGCAAATCAATGTGAACTGGGGGCACTTTTAAGGGCAGGGCTTGGATGCTCAATTGTTCTTCAAGGCCAGCCACCCGAACGAAGTGCTTGGGCAGCACGGTGATGAGGTTGGAGTTGAGCACCACACGACCTGCGGTGGAGAATTGGTTGACCGTGACCACCACGCGGCGCTCCCGCCCTAAAGAGGCCAAGGCTTGGTCAACAAACCCAAAGGGCCTTCCAGAAAAACTCACCAACATGTGCCGTGCCGCACAAAAATCGTCCAGGCTCATGGGTTCATGGCTCAAGGGGTGGCCGCGACGCATCACACACACATACTCGCCCTCAAACAAACGCAAATGCTCAAATTCCACGGAGTCTGCGGCTTGAGCCTGAGCCGTGAGGTCGGCCAAGACGGCAGGGAAGTAACCCACGGCCATGTCAGCGTGTTGGTCGGCCAGGAGTTTTCTGGGGTCCCGGGTGGTGAGGGGGATGACCCGCAAATTGGCCAGCGGGGCTTGCGTTTCCAAAATTTTAGAAAACGCAGGGATCAACTCTGCGGCGGTGGCGTCTGCCATTGCCAAAATGAAGGCCTGCGTGCTGTGCTCGGGATCAAAGTCCAGGGGATTGAAAGTCCGCTCGAGTTGAGCCAAGGCGCTGCGAACCTGTGGCCAAAGTGCCAAGGCACGTGGGCTGGGCTCCAAGCCTGGTCCGGAACGCTTGAGCAAAGGGTCGCCCAAATGCTCCCGTAGCCGGCGAAGCGCATTGCTCACCGCGGGCTGAGTCAAGGACAGGCTCAAGGCTGCGCGGGTGAGGCTTTTCTCCGCCATGATGGCGTCAAACACCCTGAGCAGGTTCAGGTCCAGGGTCCGAAAATTGATCGGGGTCGGCATGGCATCATACATTCATATTGTGAATGTACCATATTAACAAAATAAAGTTGAACAATACTGGTAAAAACCCTAAGATGCAACCATGCAGTGATTTCATTGCAAGTCAACAGCGAAGGAAAACACCATGAACACTTTTATGAATCCGCATTTTGCGCAAACACACCCAGGCGTGGGACGCTTAGAGCGTGTGGCCCAGGCGGTGCTGGCGAGCGCCCGCTTCATTGACAGCGCCCGAGGAATGGCCACCTTGCTGTTGTCGGCCATCGTGGCCACCTTGTTGGTTGTTGCCAATCAAGTCATTGACACCTGGACCGATGGTCATTTGTTGGTGGCGTGGACGCTCTTGTGGGTCATTGCGTTTTCAATGCTGGCCATTTTTGCCCAACCCATCAAAGTGTTTGTGTTGGGTGTTTCTCACCAGTGGGGTGAGTGGAAAGCCAAACGTCACGACCGCGCGCAAGATGCGCGGATGTGGCAAGCGGCCCAATACGATCCACGGTTGATGTCTGAAATCCGTTGTGCCATGCAACGCGCGGGCCACTGAGTTGACAGCCCAATAGCCTGTGGCCATGCTGATTTGAGCACCAGGCCAACAAAAAACCCCTCAACGCCGACAAGCGAAAAGGGGTTTTTATCTTGGGGGTGTCAACAACGCCTAGGCGGTTTAAATCAAGGCGAGACGGCTTTCTAGTTCGCTTTGTGCTTGCTTTAATTGTGCGGGCAAGTGATAGGCCAGTTGATGAAAGAGTTCTTTGTGCAAATCAATCTCAGCTGTCCAAGCATTTTTATCAATGTGAGTAACGTCATTGAATTGCTGCTCCGTGAAGGACAAGCCTGACCAATTCATTTCTTGGTAGGAGGGGCTCAAACCAAAGAGATGCTCTTGGCCGCGCACGTGGTTTTCAATGCGGTCGATCATCCATTTGAGAACGCGCATGTTTTCGCCGTAGCCAGGCCAAACAAATTTGCCATCGGCACCCTTTTGGAACCAATTGGTGGTGAAAATCTTGGGCAAGCTGGCACCGGTTTTGGACAGCTTCTCACCCATGTCGAGCCAGTGTTGAAAGTAGTCACTCATGTTGTAGCCGGTGAAGGGCAACATGGCAAAGGGGTCGCGGCGAACAACACCCTGCGCACCCGTGGCCGCTGCGGTGGTCTCTGAGCCCATGGTCGCGGCCATGTAAACACCTTCCACCCAGTTGCGCGCTTCTGTCACCAAGGGCACGGTGGTCGAGCGTCTCCCGCCAAAAATAAAGGCATCGATGGCCACGCCTTTGGGGTCATCCCATGCCGCATCAATGGCAGGGTTGTTGGTGGCGGCCACGGTAAAACGCGCATTGGGATGAGCGGCCTTGGCGCCGGTGTCCTTGGCGATTTGTGGCGACCAGTCATGTCCTTGCCAATCGATGCAGTGGGCCGGTGCGTCTCCCATGCCTTCCCACCACACATCGCCGTCGTCGGTCAAAGCCACATTGGTAAAAATCACATCGTGGTGCAAACTGGCCATGCAATTGGGGTTGGTGAGGGTGTTGGTGCCAGGGGCCACGCCAAAATAACCGGCCTCGGGGTTGATGGCATAAAGACGACCATCTTGTCCGGGCTTGATCCAAGCGATGTCGTCACCAATGGTGGTCACCTTCCAGCCGTTGAAGCCTGCTGGTGGAATCAACATGGCAAAGTTGGTCTTGCCGCACGCACTGGGGAATGCCGCAGCGACATGGTATTTTTTGCCATTGGGCTGGGTCACACCCAAAATCAGCATGTGTTCGGCCAGCCATCCCTCATCGCGGCCCATATTGGAGGCAATGCGCAGCGCAAAACACTTCTTTCCGAGCAAAGCGTTGCCTCCATAGCCTGACCCATAGGACCAGATTTCACGCGTTTCTGGGTAGTGCACAATGTACTTGGTGGCGTTGCAGGGCCAAGTCACATCTTTTTGACCCGCCTTCAAAGGTGCGCCCACCGTGTGAATACACGGCACAAACTCGCCCGATGTTCCCAAGACGTCGTAGACCGCACGGCCCATTCGGGTCATCAATTTCATGTTGACAGCCACATAAGCACTGTCGGAGAGTTCAACACCAATGTGGGCAATGGGCGAACCCAAGGGGCCCATGGAATAGGGCACCACATACATGGTTCGCCCAGCCATGCAGCCCTCAAACAAGGGCTGGAGTGTGGCTCGCATTTCTTGGGGCGCACACCAGTTGTTGGTGGGTCCAGCCTCCTCTTGGCGCTCTGAGCAAATGAAGGTGCGGTCTTCAACGCGGGCGACATCGCTTGGGTCAGAACAGGCCAGGTAGGAGTTTTGCCGTTTGGCCGGGTTCAAGCGCTTGAAGGTGCCGGCTTGGACGAGTTGCTCGCACAAGCGGTCATACTCTTCTTGGCTGCCATCGCACCAAACCACGTGGGTGGGTTTGCAAAGGGCGGCCATCTCACTCACCCAAGCGATGAGTTTGGAGTGCTTGACAAAGCTCGGGGCATTGACATCTAAGCCTTGGGGCGTGGGTGCGTTCATGAAGGGGACTCCTAGGTCTAATTGATTAAGGACACCAGCCAGAAGAGCCGACACCCAGGGCCGCTGAGCGCAAATCGATGACGGCGCTGGACTCGCTGTTGTCCTTAATGAACCAGTGGTTCACCAGTTGATAGGGGCTTTCTCCTTGGGTGGTTTTTGCGCTCGGGCGGATTTCACGACTGTGGAAAAAACATGAAGCCCGTGGGTCATCAAACCATCACACAAGCGCCAAGCATCCCAAACTCTAGTGACTATTGAGTGTTTTCACAAGAGGGAAAGCGAGAAAATGGCGTCTAACCCAAGACACTTTGCTTTGACGCGAGCACGCGAAATAAGCCGGCGATAAAAGCACTTTTCTCTTGTGAGACGGGCCGTTCACGCCATGAAGACGGCGATAAAGGCCAATAAGAAAATCAAGATGGCGCCCCCAACGGGCAAAATAATGGGCATCATGGGAACAATGCTCTCGACCACATCAATGGGCGCGTCATGATCAGGGGTGGAATTAGACATGGGGTATATCCTTAATTGAGAGAGAAATTATAGCTTTTTTGGCCTTCACTCAGCCCGCAACACCCCTCTATAGCGAAGCTGAGAAGCGCATCCAGTGGCATCAAAGCATTCTTTAGTTCTCGTTTTGACGTCAAGCTTAGGATGGAAAAGGAAAATGTTTTGGCGCGGTCATCCACCGCCCGCCATTACAATGAAAATTCAATATCGTTCACGCGAGCAAAAAAGTCGTTTGGCTGTGCATTTATTATAGGAACCATCGCTTGCAATCCACTTTGCCCACTCCACTGAGTTCTGAGTCTTACACCCGAGGCGGGGGTCTGGTGGATTTGCTGGCCCAGCGCATTGTCCTCCTTGACGGCGCCATGGGCACGCAAATTCAGCTCTTGAAATTGAGCGAAGCCCTTTACCGGGGGACGCGCTTTAAAGACTTGAAGCAAAGCGTGCAAGGCAACAATGAATTGTTGAATTTGACCTGCCCAAATCTCATAGAAGACATTCATGAGGAGTTTTTACAAAGTGGCGTGGACATCTTGGAGACCAACACCTTTGGTGCGACTCGCATTGCGCAACAAGATTATGGGCTGGCCGATCTGGCGTATGAAATGAATGTGGCGGGTGCTCAACTGGCTTGTCGCGCGCGCGCGCGCCACTCAAAACCCGGACACCCTCGTTTTGTTTTTGGGGCTTTGGGCCCCACCC
>TBL_comb47_HYPODRAFT_10002884_pt1 | contig 20830 bp, 15 predicted proteins | sample TroBogypolimnion_40_FD_10682 | JGI IMG/M metagenome (IMG submission 10682) | reverse complement strand
CCCCACCTCCACCATTATTAGGCTAAAGGCATATGAGATTTTTTATTGAATCTCTATCGGCAATTTCGGGTTTGATGATGATTTTATCGGTGATTTTTTCACCGTTAATCAAGCGGAAAATGGTTTGGGCGGCTGTTTGACCGATTGTTTCGTTTTTCTGGTTGACCGCCGTAAAATGAATACCGCCGAAGTCCATCAGGGAAATGTCGTCGGGGATTTTTCTGCCAATCGCGGTTATTGCCTTGGCGGCGCCTTCGGACAGGTCGGTGTTGGCGCACAGGACGGCGGTAATCTCTGGAGATGTCTTTAAAATATTTTTGGTATTCTCCTGCCCGGATTCGGAGCTGTATTTCCCATATCTGACATATTGTTTTTTAAGAGGAACACCCGCTTCTTTTAACGCTTTGGCATATCCGGCAAGTCGTTCAGAGGTGCTGGGCAATTCTTTCTGACCGAGAATAAATGCAATATTTTTGTGTCCGCTTTCGAGCAGATGCTTTGTCGCAATATATCCGCCTTCCTCAAAGTCTGTTCCAACAAACGGCGCATTTATTCCAGGCACATAATTATCGACAATCACAAAAGGATTTTCTTTCACGTCAAGGTTTCTCAGATGCGAAAGGTCGCCGCCGATACACGGAATGATGATGAGGCCGTCAATATAACGGCGGCTGCAATCTTCGATTATGGCGGACTCGTTTTCAGGGTCGCCTTCCGAAGATGCAAAAATCGCCTGATAGCCGTTTTGCTGAGCCTCCCGCGTGACGCTTCTGGCAATTTCAACAAAAAATTCGTGCTTCATTTCGTGCATGATGACACCGATGAGCCCGCTTTTTTTCAAACGCATCGCCTGCGCGAAGCGGTCGGGAGTGTAATTCAATTTCCTGGCAAATTTCCTGACCTTCTCTTTGGTCGCCTCACTGACGTCCGGCCGGTCGTTCAATGCTTTAGAAACGGTCGAACTCGCCATTTTCAGTTTCATGGCAATGTAATTTATGTCAACTTTAACTTTTGCCTGTCCCATCTGTAAATCCAATTCGTTAAGGAAGCTTTTGAAAATCAATATACACAATACTATACAAAATCGTTTTCGTTTGTCAATGGTCAAAACGGCTATTTTTTTAATAAATGCTTAAAATTTGTAACAAAAATGCTTGACGTAACAGCCAACTTAATATATAATTATATTAACGAAATCAATTTCGTAAATAATTTAATCAAAGGATATGGGCTATGGGCAAAGAGTTGAAACTTATGATTCCGGGACCTACGGAGGTAAGTCCGGCGGTGTGCGAAAAACTTTCAGAACCGATGAAGCCGCATTACGGGCCGGAGTTCTGCAAACTGTATTTTGACGTTATCGAAAAGTTGAAGAAAATCTATCAGACAAAAAACGATTTTTACATCATTGCCGCGACTTCTTCGTCGGCCATGGAGATTGCCGTGAGCCATGCAGTCGAACCCGGCGGTAAAATGCTGATCTGCAACAACGGGGTCTTCGGCGACAGATTCACTGAAATGGCGGAGGCTTACGGCATCAAGACGATCACGACCAGGAGCGAATACGGCCAGCCGATAACCGCAAAACAGGTGAAAAAAGCATTAGAAGATGATCCGGAAATAGCGGCGCTTGCGATTGTCCACAACGAATCATCCACCGCCATTGAGAGTCCGCTTGAAGAAATATTGGCTATCACCAAAAGAAAAAATATCCTGAGCATCGTTGATACCGTATCGAGCATGGGCGGCGTGGATGTCAAGACGGATAAACTCGGCATCGACTTTTGCGTTTCCGGTCCTCAGAAATGCTTTGGCGCTCCCGCCGGGTTGGGTTTCATCAGCGTGAGCAAAAAAGCCTGGAATAGAATAAACAATCGTAAAGAGCCGGTGCATTCATGGTACCTTAATTTGAATGTTTTGAAAAGCTACCGCGCCAAGTGGCTGAATTGGCATCCGCAGGGGCCCAATACCGCACCGGTCTCGATTTACCTGGGGTTGAACCAGGCCCTGGATGAGATACTGGACGAAGGGCTGGAAGAGCGTTTCGCAAGACACATAAAGGCCCGTGATGCGTTTCGCGCGGCAATGCGGGCAATGGGATTGAAACTTTTCGCGGATGATAAATTTGCAAGCAAGACCTTGACGGCAGTCTGTCTGCCGGCAGGAATAGACGGAGCTGAACTTAGAGGGAACATCCAGAAAAAACACCGCATTCTCCTTGCCGGAGGACTCGGCGCCACAGTTAACACCGTGATAAGGATCGGGCATCTTTCACGGACGGCAAGCGCAGAACATCTGGTTCCGACAATCAAAGCGATTGAAACGGAGCTTGTCGCTTTAGGCGCTAAAATCGTCACCGGCAAAGCGGTAAAGGAATTCAAGAGGGTTTTCGGCAAATGAAAAAAATCAAGGTCGGCATTGCGGGACTTGGCGAGTTCGGGGAACTGCACACAATGGTGTTCTCTCAATTTCCCTATGTGGAAGTCTCGATGGTTTGTTCAAAGACTGCAAGCAGAGCCAAGGAGATTGCGGGAAAATACAATATCCCTTCATTCTGTACTGATTATACCGAACTCGCCAATGCCGACCTTGACGTAATAAGCGTGGTAAATTTCGGCAAAGACCACAAGGATGTTGTAATCCCCGCGCTCCATACAGGCAAGCATGTGCTGGTTGAAAAACCCATCGCCGACAGCCTTGAGGATGCCGAACAGATGGTCAAGGCGGCAAAGCGCTCCACGGGTAAATTCATGGTGGCGCATATCTGCCGCTTCATGCCGCAATATTACCGGGCGAAAGAGTTGATTGCGTCCGGCAAACTGGGAAAGATTTCTCTGATTCAGGCAAGCCGCAACAACCACTATTCGACCCTCGCCCCCGGCAAAAAAAAGAACCCTATGCGCGAGACGGCAATACATGATATCGACCTGGCATTGTGGTTCACCGGAGGGAAGCTGGAATCTTCATACGGCTTCAAGAAGTACAACAATTCGAGCAAAGAAGCCGATTCGTGCTTGGCGGCGGTAAAGCTGGATAACGGGGTAATGTGCTCATTCTCCTCGTCATGGCTCCGGCGGGATGCGCAGCCGGCGGGAGTTGACGCCAGAATGGACATCATCGGGACTAAAGGCGAGCTTCATATAAAAATGCCCTCTGAGAGTCTGGTCTTCATCGACGACCATGAGCATTCATTCTTCAATTCAGAGACAACCTTGGACCCGGAGATCATAAAACAGACGGCGCTGGCGGGCGAAATCGAATATTTCCTGAAATGCGTTATGTCCGGCAAAACGCCGGATTTGATTACGCCGGAGGAGGCGCTGGAATCCTTAAAAACCACCATCAAAATTGACGAAAGCTGTGTTGAAATAAAATGACCATCATAGACTCTCATATTCATCTGTTTGAGAAACCTTACTCTGACCTTTTTGATAACTCGCACATCAAGGACAGCGATAAAGGCGAACTTCATCTGTATGAGGAATACCGGGAAAAATATCGCATCGAAGCGGCTTTTGTGATTTGTTATGACGAGGGGCATTGTCCCGAAAATAGTTCCTATGTGGAAACTTTGATGAAAAAACGAAAATGGGTATATTCATTCGGCTATGCGAGGCCGGGACTGCGAGTTTTCCCGAACGAGGCCGGCGAGTCTATAAGCCGTGGACATTTCGGGATAAGCTGTTATCTGCGCAGTGACGATTCGGCCGCATGGCTTCACGCCGCGGCGCTGGCGCCGGTGTGGGATTGTATTCAGGACTGCAAAATCCCCCTGAGTTTGACGATATGGCCGCACCAATGCGTTGAACTGGGCAAGTGCCTGAAAAAATTTCCACGGCTTACAGTTCTTATAAACCATATGGGCAGACCGCACCTGGAAAACGGGAAACTTGACATTAAAAGTTACAAGAATGTGCTGGCGTTGTCCGAGTTTGAAAATGTCTATGTTAAACTTTCCGGATTTTACGCCTTTTCAGGCAACGGCTGGAGTTGGCCGCAGCGCGATCTTTTTTCCGTCCTGCGACTCCTGCAGAAAAATTTCGGCGCCGGCAGACTCATGTTCGCCTCCGATTTTGCGCCTGTGCTGGAGTTCAACACTTATAAACAGGCGCTGGAGCTGCTTCGAAAAGGTTATGCCGGTTTTTCGGAGAATGAATTGAAAAAAATCTATTACCTTAATGCAAAAAAAATAATAATGGAAAGGCAAAAATTATGACTGTTGAAACTCTGGCAAATTACCGCATCGTGGATTTGAGCAAGCATCTTGACCCGAAAACCTCAACGAGACTATGCAAAGTCAGGAGATTTTTTCAGGACAGCTCAAAAGATTATCATTCCGACCTGGAAGTCGAATCCCATCTCGGAACGCACATTGAAACGCCATACCATTACAATGACAACTGGAAAGACATTTTAGGATTGCCGGTGACTGCGTTCATGGGGCGCGGAGTGCTCCTGAATTTGCAGTGCGGGCCGAAAGCGCCGATAACCGGGGCAATTCTTGACGCGGCGGATAATGGACGTTTGAGGGCGGGTGACATCGCCGTGCTGGACAGCCCTTTCCACTGTGAACCGTTCAGCAATGACCCGAATGACCAACGCCCGTATCTCTGCAAGGAATCCGGTGAGTGGTTTGCTGAAAAGAAAGTAAAGTGCATCGCATTCGGGGATGGCGCGGCCATCGAACACAGTGTCAAGGATGCTTGTGATGTGCATGAAGCAGTAATGCCGCATGACATCATGTTCCTTGAAGTCGTTAAAAACCTTGACCAGCTCAAGTCCGATATTTTCCTGCTGATATATCAACCCATGCCGATAAAAGGGCTTGATTCGTGTTGCGTAAGGGCAATCGCCATTGAAGGCATTCCGGAGTTTTGCTGATGAAAAACGTTGTTGATATTTTAAAAGATCTGATTGCGCTGCCCAGCATAAACCCGATGGGCGGCAACAATACCGTTGCCTCGCTTTGCGGCGAAGCGAAAGTTAATGAATATCTGCATGATTTTATAAAAAAAACTGGTTTGGAACCAATTGTCCAGAAGACGGCATTAAAATGCCGCGACAATGTCGGCGGAATGATTTACAAAGGGGCAAAATACAAAACAATTATCCTGCAAGGCCATACGGACACAGTAGGAATTAATGACAATAAAAATCTTCTGGTTCCCGGTGAAAGAAACAGCAAAATATACGGGCGCGGCGCCTGTGACTGCAAGGGCGGACTTGCCGCCATGCTTGCAGCCTTGGCCGAGGCCGCAAAACATCCGGAAGCGGTCAAAAACAATATCATTGTCATGGGGGTTTCCGATGAAGAATATTCTTTCAAAGGCAGCCTTGCGATGTGCGAACAGATGCCGACCAAAGACGCTGACTTCGGCATCGTGGGGGAGCCCACCGAATGCCGGATTGTCAACGGCTTCAAAGGCGTCGCCAGATGGGATATTTCTGTTCATGGCAAAGCCTTTCACAGTTCCGAACCGGAAAAGGGAATAAACGCCATTTACCGTATGGCGAAAATTGTCAATCTTATTGAGCAATATCAATCTGAACTGGCCGCCATCAGCGACAGTGCGCTTGGCAGCGAAACTATTTCCATCGGCGTTATCAAAGGCGGTTCGTCGGTAAATATAGTTCCCGAATCCTGCACGATTGAGATAGACCGGAGACTGACCAGGAAAACATCCCCGGCAAAAGCGTTGAGCGCCCTGACCCAATATTTGTCTGAAAATCTGGATTTTGAATTTACAACGTCCGAGCTGAAAGACGCCCAGAACGCCGCGCTGATAAACAGCCGTCATCCCGGCGTTAAAATGATGTCCGCCATATGTGCTGAAATGGGTTTGGATGCCATTCCCCGCCAGGTGGCTTTCGGTTCCGATGCATTCCGCATGAATGCAGCCGGAATCCCCACCGTGCTCTGGGGTCCGGGCTCCATAGCAACCGCTCACACCGACGGCGAATATGTCGAGCTGAAACAGCTTCAGCAAGCCGAACGGTTTTATTATAATATTATGACTGAACCTCTGAAAACGACAAAAAAATAATCATTTACGAGATAAAGAAATATACGCCAACCATCTCGAACTCAATAGCGAGATGCGCAAGCTTATAGCAATTGAACCGCGGATCGGTTATCACGGCGAAGCTCATTATATGTTTATAAGCAATGAGAAACTCGATAAAACCAGAGATAAATTACTTAGACTGATCCAAACTCTAAATTCAACCGCATAGGAAGCATCTTGTGACGTCATAGCGTGGGAAAATCTTCCCAACGCAATGTAAGGCTTATTATTTCTGATGCTACTATTCATGCCGGAGCCGGAACCTGCTTACTTTCTATCTCTGCAAGATATTGATGCCAGAATGATATCGAATTTGAACTCGCCATTGTCGGCATAGGTTATTTTTTCGATTTTCTTTTCCGGGAATGGGTTTACCCACTCCCACTGGTAGAGAAATTTATAGCACCCGTCTGAAACTTTTAATGGCATAATATAACGATTATCATTAGTTGCCCGGTATAGCGGATTGGTATTGACAAGTCCTATGTTCCAAAAGAGTCTCACCGGTAACTGCCGGACGGTTCCATCGTTATAGTGAACCTGATAATTCCCGGTTATGTATCCATACGGCCATTTGCGCCAGTACGGTTTCTCATTAAATTCTTTCGAGCTCTTGTCACTGACGGATATTGCATGCAGGAATATTAAAGACGAGCAACTGTTTCCGACAGGGATTGACAACGTTTTCTCCTTGCCAAGGAGTATGCAATTCATTTTTTGATTTGAAAACATCATCGGGATATTACCGATATCTTGTATTCCTTCGGGGAGAATGCATTCTTGACCTTTTTTACTTAGGAAGCTGGTAAAATCGCAGTCCATATATTTTTGAATATCGATGGTTGCAACTTTCGGTGATGCTGCCGGATTTGCCTGCAACGCAAACATTTCTCTCAATGCTGCAAGCTTTCCTGACGCTATTTCCTCCATTATTGAGGGCTCTTCTTTCCTTAAAATATTCCATGCGTTATTCGCGCCCATGAAAATTTCAAAAACCGAAAATGAACTGTCATCTCTAAATAATTGCCAGTCAGTCCCCATGGTATAGGCGGAAAAACCCATCCCTTTAACTTTGCTTTTGACTTTACTTCCGTATGCCCAATATACGGTCGGATTACCCCATACCTCAAAACCTTTATCAATAAAGTACTCGGCTGTCAAATCCGGCATAATTCCCCATTGGGCAATTATTATATCTCTGGGAAATTTATCTATCACTTTATAAACATCATAACGCTTACCATTATGTCTGGGATTAAGCATGTCCTCAAAAATAATCATCTTGATGTTTCTTGCCTTGAGCCAGTTATTTAATTCAATGTGAAAATCAAGGAATGCATTTGCCCTGTCCCGACCGTTCTTTAGAAATTCATCCGGTGTTTCCGTTATATTCCGTTTCCCCCAATATTCGTCTGATTTGGGAGAAAAATATTTAGGTTTCATCGCTTCCACCATATCAAGAATACAGTTGTATACTATTTTATTATGCTCCGGATGAGTAATGTCAGCCTGGCTTGGATATCCCTTTTCTTTCAACTCCGGATGGTAGCCCAGCAGCCACCAATCTGTATGAGAACCAATCTGTAAGCTGGGGATTATTTCAATGAAATGGTCTCTGCAGAAGTTTCCGAATTTTTCAAGATCTTCTATTGAGAAGACCCTTTCAGTTCCATTAAATTCGGGTTGCCTTTTGAACTTGATCAGCATCGATATGTCTAACCATAAACGATTAAATTTATTCTCCGCCGCAAATCTTTCAACCCAATCCATCAGATATTCTATTTTAGGATTTTCATTGAATTGGTTATTTTTGAACTGCCATGGATGTTCTATTCTTACCATACGATTCGGAATATCGGGCCAGTCCAGTATGTTTACAGATTTAACCGGCGCCCCGTCAACGATCTTCATCGGCATTTTCAACAATTGAAGAAATGTAATACACCCGTAATAAAGTCCGGCTTCATCACCGCCGGTTATATTCACACCTTCCGGTTTTACATTTATGCAGTAACCGTCCTTGCGCAGTTCGACTTTTTCTCCGCCAAACTCTACATTATTCGAGATTTTAAGGACTATTGCATTCCCGCCGGAGCCTGCCGTCGTTATCGAATATTGTGAAGCAGTGAAGCCGCAAAGCTTATCCTTAAATATCCCGGCTGTTTTCACTGTTCGTTCTGTGGCATTTCCGGATATTAGTATTTTGTCCGCTTTGCCGGCCATAAAAACACCTTCGCCCCATATCACTTTTTTGGGGGTTGGACAGAAAATATTTGCGCCAAACATCTCCTTTAACGGAGTAACGTTCTCAAAATTCACCGCCGACATTCTTATGTCATTATTTCCATTATAAATACAGACATAGACTGTGCAGTTCCCATTAATGTTCTTTACCGATCCAATTTTTAATACATTTTCCTTTTCTTCCTGAAAGAGTTTCATTTTTACGGTATTTCTAATTTCCGTGGAATCAGGAGAGACTATAATCGTTTCCAGCTTGTATTCTCCCTCTGCAAAATTTCTGCCTGAAATCTTAATAAGTATTTCATGGCTGCTATCGTCAGTTTTTTGCCGGCTATGGATTGCTTTTATTTCAAGCTCGCCTTTGCCGAAAGGCTTTTTATTAAAAACCAGAATGCCGAAACAAAGAGGATCTGGAAATTTTAACGTGGAAGTCCATGAAAGAGTTTTGTATTTCTCTGAATTATTGGTTCTGCGATAATTCTGGGCAAGTTGAAAACCTATGAAACGGTATTTATTTAAATCCATTTTTAAATCTTTCACAGACGCGGCAAAAACGGTTTTCCAAATACCATTTTCATAAGATATTTTTTTTGAATGCGGCAAATCCCATTGGATTAAATCTATGATTCCAGCAGCAACTGGATCATAGTCTCTCAATGAATCAAAAACCGTCCCATGGTAGTTTGTAACAAATTGAATTATTCTGTTATTATCATTCCAAGGACTGAAAAAATATTCAACGGCTTCGTCTAGGCAAACAGCATCATTATCCCTTTTTTTCACATTTGCTACCGGTTCATCAGGAAACTCAGCCTCCGTGCCTATGCATAAATATTTTTCGTCATAGGCAACTTTAGCTTTAACAGGACTATTTTTACTTTCAATCATTTGCCTGCCTTCTAAAGTACAGAAGCCTTGAAGAGGCAATGCGTTGTCCAAACAGTTTTCGTTAATTGTGCCATCCTCCAGCAAAACCGGGTTTTGCGATAGCAGCACCTCATGAACTTTTTTCACTGAGCTTATCTTTAACAGCACTATTTCATCTTGAGCTTTCTTTGAAATCATTGAAATCTTTTTCAACATAAAACGCATATTAGCATTTTCCGAACTAATCCATAAATACTTAAGTTTTGTCCAGTCAGCAGGAAATTCTGTTTTCTTCCACCCCTGAGTCAGGGAATATTCCTTAACGCCTTTTTCCAGCGGCAGGAGATAGACTATAAAGTCACTATTTTTTTCAAATACTGCTTTTATTTCAATCTTTTCAAATTCTACCCCGTCATAATTTATTAAAAGTTTAATACCGCAAAACTCTTTTCCAGTTGCAGCCATTTCCGGTAAGCGCTCCGGGGCAATATCCAGCCTGGTTACACCTTTTCCTTCAGAACCTCCGTATGAAAATTGTATCCAATTGGATTTATTACTTTCAACAGTTGACAGTTGAGGAATCAGATTACCTTTCTTCTCCCATTTTGCGCTATAATTCACAAGACTATTTATACTGCACCTGTCCGCCTCAAAGAGGATGACTTCGTCTTGATACTTGAACGGGATCACGCAATTTTCAGAAAAGGCGCTGCAGATGAATAAACAAAAGAATGAAAATCCATAAAACATCATTTTTACAGACTTCATTATTATCTCCTTCCCGGGCTGCTGGTTTTGTGATTGAATATCCAAGTCTCCGGATAGTTCATTTATCTACTATACCATGGGGCATTGCTTGTCGGCGCCGCCGGTTGACTTGAGAGATATCCAATATGTCCGTCAGCATAAAACATGCCGTTTGAATGGTTATGATCCAATCTTAAAAAAGGCGGGGTCCATTTATCAGAATATCCTTGTAAACTCCATCTGCTTGTCCAGATGCTGTCCGATATCAGATATATCTCCGACGGCGTTGAAAGTTTTTGAACAGTTCCGGCTGCGGTAGCATCAAATCCCGGCATTATGTATGGGTTGAATCCATAGGAATTCACCAGCCCCTGATAATTGTAAGGACTGGTATCGGACGGACATGTAAAATTCATAGACGGGTTATCAAGCGCATGGATTACTTTATCTTGAAAATAGTAATAATTAATATAATTGTTCCAATAGACAAGCGAGGCGATGCTGGATATTTTGAATAGCTTTCCATAAGGCGGCAAATACCCCCTGTAATCTTCGGAGTAAAAAAATACTTGTGTCCCAATTTGTTTCATTTTATTTGAACATAGTGTCCTTGCCGCGCTGGCTCTTGCTTTACTCAAGGCAGGCAGCAGAAGACTTACCAAAATAACCACTATTGAAACCACGACCATAAGCTCAATAAGAGTAAAATGCGTTTCTCTGGCTTTAGTTTTCATCTCGATTCTCCTTTTACTAATGTGTTTATTTTACACTGTTTTTTGCCATTGTCTTCTTTAATTATTACTGTTTTTCTCGAATAACGTGTTTCTTAAACATTTCCACTACACCTGAATTGATCGCTTTTCCCAAATTTAACGATGCTCCAGATGGAGGAGTTTAACGGTAAAACCGTCAACACTCAGCTTAATGTGTCCTGCTTCAATAGGATAATTCTCGCCAGTGTACATGTCGGTACAGCCGCTTACATCGGCAGGCAGATTAATTATTAATTCACCTTTATGATCGCGATAAGTATGAATTGACAGCAAGTCCTTCGCTGCGCATACTACTACATTTTCCTTCTCGGTGTAAAAGTGAACTCCTGCCATCCTCGCCAGATTTTTGAATACCGGAACCGGAATCGGACCAGTCGGCATGACTACGGAATTCCATGTTGGAAACTTTTTCATCGCGAAAACCGCTTTTTTATTAATAAGACTCTTGCCCATAATTACAGCATCAGGATCATTTACCGAATACCAGGGACTATAGAGTTTGGACAATTCAAGATTTCCGAATGCCTGATACTTCTCCGGAATGCGGCTGGCAAGCGTGTCGGAGTATTTGTCTATGGAACAGGCCATTATCTCCGGTTCATTTTCCTCTTTGAACTTTATTCCCGTAAGTCCTTCAATATTTTTTACCTTTATTCCATTCTCATCAATCAGTCCGCTGGCAAAAAACCATATTAAAGTCTTGTTGTCTTTTTTCAAATGTTCAGTTATCCATTTTCGGCGTTCAGTTGTCACGTAATTGGAATTAAGGAAGATAAAGACCTTATATTGTCCGATATTCGGAATGCCCTCAATTTCATCAAAAAAGTATTCGTTAAAAGGAATGCCCGACTCGCCAAGAATCATGAAGTTTGTGACAAACGCATCAGCAAGATAATCACGGCCTCTCGCGGGGACCCGGTAAAAAATTGAATTATTGTCATAAAAAACGGCGACTTCGGCCCTTGATGACCGGTTCATAAGCACCGTCTTTTTAAATATTTCGCCGGTATTTTTTATTTCCTGCATCAATTGCGGATGATTGAAGGCCATGCCGCCGATAGTTTTGCGTCTTGTTCCTTCCTGGTCCCACCACCATATCCCGGCGGTGGGGTTAGTCACGCAAAAAGCCGTGAAACGTCTGATGTTATTAACAGTTTCCTGCATACTCACGGGACACCTGTCCGATTGAGGAACAAATTTAAAAGCCACGCGGCCTTGATTTTCCTTTTCAACAAAAAAGTCTCTGAAATTTTTACCAAAATCAACATTTTCATTTTTTTTGTAAATATCATATTTCTCATTAGCTTCCGACATTGCAAGCGAGGCAAGTCCATCGCTTACTGCGCTTCCGCAATACCAGGTTGTCGCGAGCATCGGGAGATAACAGAGCAGATGGGTCGGCCGGTCATATTCAATTATAAATATTTTGCCATAAAGATTTACGGAATCAAGCAGCCCCTGCATTGCCAACGCATGCTCCACCCCGGAATACTTATAAAATGCCGGGGTTGATACAAAATCGAAATCCGGCGAGCCGGCAATTTTTTTCCAGAAATATCTGCCGTAAGTCAAGTGATCTCTTACGCCCCACTGGCCGGCCTGAACAATCTGTCCGTAAAATGTTCCAACCAGTTTGCCCGGCCCGTTGCTTTTGGCGGCATGGCATATTTTCAGAATATTATCGGCAAGAACTTCTTCTGAAAATGTATAATACTCTCTTGAGAAGCGACTCTCTTGCGGAGTTAAAAAACATTTTTTAGCGTCTGCTTGAAAATCCTTTTCCGATGGCATTTTTATTTCAGCAATGTCTTTAAAATGAGTGCCCAACGCAGTATTGATTTTTTCAATGCTGCCGTATTTTTTGAGAAGATATTTCCTGAATGCTTCCTGTGCCACCGGCGAATAATCAGCTATGCAGTCCCCGTCCCTGTAAAAATTTGATTCTCCGCTGCTGCCGATGCATGGCATATAACCCATTACCCTTGACGCGTATTTGCTTTTTTCCACAGCCTCGACAATTCTTGCCACTGCCTCAGCGGCCTTTGCAGTGTATAAATCAGACATTAGCGACACAGGAGCCCGCGGGTAGTTTTTATTTACGGAAATCATCCCTGATTCATTACAGACCATGTGTTCAGGATATTTCTGCATCCAGTTTTTAGGCGGCCATAACAGTATCCTTATCACGATGTACGCATCCGGCGAATCTTCCAGGAGCAGAGATATCCTTTTAATGAGGTTTTCTTCGTGTACCCGGTTTTGAATCTCCGACGGTTCCCAGTCCGCGTCTGCCGGCAACTGGTACGTGTTCACCCCCGCCTCGCGGGAAAAAACCTGAGAGAGGGTTGTGGCATTTTTGAGTATCTTCTGGTCTTCGGAATAAACCATGTTAAGAATTACCGGCTTATCATTATGAAAGAGAGTGGTTACGCCATCAATCTTTTTTAACGTCCAGGCGTCTTTCCCCTTAATCTCTTGCGCCTGAGAATGCAAAGCGGTTAAAAACACCAATAAAAGAATACCTAAATAGTTCTGCTTAATTGATAACATCTTATCCTTTTTCCTTATTATTTCTCTGCTTTGCAGCTATAGTGAATTTTATTGAATTTTTACTCATTACCCCTAGTAACGGTAATCAAAATAATAATTCGCGGAAGTAAGCCTTCCATCTACTTTGAAAGTGGTAAAAGGACCTTGCTTGGGAATATTGCCAACGTGTCCGTCATGAAAAAGCGCGTTTGCGGTAAGCCTGCTGTGCCGCATCCAGGCGATCACGCACGCCGGAGGAAAGTTATCCCAACTGCCGCTATAATATTGAAAGTAGTTGCTCAATGTCAAATAATAGTAGCTCTCAATTAAAGATATCTTGCGAGACGGATTATTCACCATATTTATTTTTCGAGGGTATTGTATCGCATTGGTAAACGTCGGCGGATCATTTATCCAATATCCGCACGCGTAATCATTTTTGCCATAACTGGAATTGTAAATCAAAGGGTACCCGGAAGCTGCATTATAAAAATTGAAGGTATTTTTGTTGGGTGTTCCGTCTGTTGAATATCCTGAATATTCTTCCAGAAGCGCGCCGGCGCAAAGAGGCGCGGCCACAACCCTTGCCCCAGCCCCGCGATTTATCCTTCTTGAACAAATTTCTCTGGCGTAATTGTTGTCAAACAGGGCCGTGTACCATGAATATTCACTGCCGTTCCTGCATTGCGCGGCCGGCAATACATAATCATTATTATCGGAAGAGTAAAATACTTCCGAAGCGCCCAGTTGTTTCAATTGATTGATACAACTGGTTGCCCTTGCCGTCGCGCGAGCTTTATTCAGCGCCGGCAGCAGCATAGAGGCGAGGATCGCTATAACGGCAATCGTTACAAGCAACTCTATAAGTGTGAAATTGGAACAGCCGGCCATTCTCATTTGCGGTTGTGTTAGAACTTCTCTCCGCAGTTGACGGAACATGCATTTTTCAGAATTAACACTCATTTTACTCCCCCAAGATTAATGAATTGATATAAAAGTTCAGTCTGTTGTTGAAATTTCTTCATACGTTCCTTGTTAACCTCGCTTTAATTCTTCATTCCTTGCGCCACAAGCACGTTTAACGGCGGCAACTCTATTTTCATGCCTCTGGCATAGCTGATTATTTCATTGCGCACAATGCCGGCGCTTCCGTTGAACATAATTATCTTTACCTTGGCAAAAGAAGCTTCATTGCCGAAATCCAGAACCGCGATTCTGGGGTCTCTGAAGGCTACGGCTACAATTGTATCCGTACCGTTAACTTGAGGGCAATTTCTCTTTGTCCAGCCGAAATAGTCAAGATCCTTCATTATCACTTTTCTTGCCACATCCTGTTGAGTGAAGCTGGGCCATAAGGAGTTCAGGAGAACATTGCCGTTTTTATTATGAGCGCCAATCAGAAAATAGTCATTTGAATCGGAATATGAAGCTTTTCTGGCGGGATATGACGCCCCTCTGATTATTTTCCCTGAACTGAGAGTTTCCTTCGGCAAACCTGATATCTTTAACAAATCTTTGGAGCCGTTTTCATTAAAACCGTCTGACGGGAAAAAATTTCTGCCCATCGGGTCAAAACCTTTTATATCCAATTTTTCGGTCAGTTGTGCTTCAGGTATTTTGTTGCCTTTTTCATCATATCCGGGCGCGAACATCAGATAAATATTCTGTCCGGCATAATCGAACTTGGCAGGCAGGAGCATTCCGGCATAAACTACATTTTTATATTTGCCAATATCCTTTGTAACATCAATGTCGCAAAATTGCTGGAGCAAGCCTATGGCGATTTCGCTGGTCTCCCTCGATCCGATAAAACTGTAAACTCTTCTTATTATTTCCCAGTCGGCATCAGGATCATAATAATAGGCAATATCGCTTTTTTTGTATGATTTTATATAAGGCACGGTCTTTGAAACCAGGGTAATGACATCCGCAAATTTGTCATAGAAATTACCGTCTGTCGAAGGCTTCTCCCTTTGCAACCAGACGCCGCCGCCTGAACTTTCAACAAAAACGCCGTCACTTACAGCATATAATAATGCCAGATATGGAACAATCTCTTCAGGAGTATTGTTATATGTTTGCCTTCCCCATGAATTTTCTTTGGATTCTTCGCCTTTTTCGCCCACAAACCCCGGATCAATTCCCATCCAGAGAAATTTTTCCGGGTATTCGGTTTTGAAGATTTTTCCTCTTCCGATTGGAGCTGTCAGCGCCGGGCTGTTCAGGGAGTCCTTTGCAAAACGGCCATACCAGTAAGTCTGGCAATCCAATATCTCGTCGAAATCATTTATTGCGCTATCCACGCATGTGGCGCTTTTATTCCAGTTTTTCGTAATATGCGAAACCCATGTCCTGATTTGAGGATTTGAATTTTTTGCAACCCGGACGAACTCCCGGGCAAAATCATTCTGTACTTTGTCGCAGAATTCCCACGCCTTTAAAGCTCTTGGATCATCAGAGGTGTGATTTTTTAAAGCCCATTTTGCGTCTTCAGATGAATAACCGGAGTATTGGGCAAATGCATTGAGGAACTTTTCTGTTATTTCAGTAGTTTTGCCGCCGTCAGTTTTCAGCACTGCCGGCGAGAGGAACCATTCATCCATGCCTACCATATCGACCGCTTTTGCCCATTCGGTCAATTTCAAAAAGAACTCCTTATATTCCGCGGATTCAGGAACTCTGGAATATGCGGGAATTCCGCTATACATAATGCCTATTTTAATCCCGTGCCGCCTTAAAAAGTCTATTTTGTCTTTTTGACCTTTAAGCATTGATTCGTTGTAAGTCAGGAGTAATATGGAAGCGTTGTGTCGATCCATCATCTCCAGGAAATATTCCACGGGATAAGCGACCAGTTCATGCACCCGGAGATTGCACATGGTGCGCCGGTTAGTATCAGGCAGCGAGGCCTGCTCCAGACCTGGCCATTTTTTTCTGCTGTCATCTCTATATAACAGGCCGGTCTTATTTTCAAACAAAGGCTGTTTCATATACCCCAGCCGGTCAGTCGGCAAAGTTAATCTTATTTCAGGCAGCGGGGCGCCCGAATATGTGCATTCCTTTTTCCCTTTTCCCAAATCGACAAATCCTGTTTTAAAGCTATTCAAAGGACCGCTGATAAGGTCTGATACTATTTTGTTTTCATTGTTGTCCGTCACTTCCATAAAAATATTTTTAACCGTAAAAAGGTCTTTATCAGTATTTTTCGGGGAAATCTGCGGTTTGTTTTCAATATTAATTATATTTATTGTTGCGACATTCAGCAGCGCTTCACGCGGGACTTCAATGGAAACATTTTGAAAACCGTTATCGGTTGATACGGGAACTTCGCCTATTTTATGGCCATTCAAAAATATTTCTTTCCCTTTGACCTTGGAATTAGCAAGTTCAAAACACAATTTTGAAGATTTTATTAGTGGCTTCTCCGTGGCATGTAACGTCGCCATGCCCAATATGATAATTCCCGGCATTACTATAGAAATAATTGCTTTCAGTTTCATAAATTGACCTTTTGACTTTTCGAATCTTTTATTTGTAATAGTATTTCACATCCAGCGGCAGGCCGTCACCCCCGCTGCGCCGGGGCGCGGTATGCCCATCCATAAAGAGAATGTTTTGTTGCGCCGCGTGGCGATATGAATAATAACTGACGTAAGCTTCAGCCAGGCTGTTCCTGTTGCCGATTACGTAAGTTACGGCAGCCGACATATCAACATTGGTTGAATAATACTTAAGATCCCCCATAAGAAAGTAAGCGCTGGGGTTTGGAACCTTATAATAGCTATAATAGCCGGCATTATAATTGGGGTCATAATAATATCGATTGTAGCCATAGCTCAGATTATATAACGGGGTAGCAGTGGTCAGCGTCGTCAATTGCGCGGCAGGACAATAAAAAATCGCAGGGCCGCTGGAAGGAAATGTATTTGCGGCATCCCACTTTACGCCGACATACCTGGCAATTTGAAAACACCATGAACCGGTAGGGGAAGAAGTACTGCCCACCGGGAGACTGTTACAGTCATTCAGGTAACTCAAAAAACCTATTCCCATCTGTTTCTGATTATTGACGCATTGTATGCTCCTCGCGGTTAGTTTCGCTTTATTCATTGCGGGAAGCAACAAACTGCATAAAATAGTTATGATCCCAATCACAACCAGGAGTTCTATTAATGTAAAATCCCTGTTACTGTTGTTTGTTGCTTTCCGCATGTCAGTCCTCCTTAAAAGTCTTTGTTGAATTTAAAAGATTCACGCTGGACAAGTACCATTGGAATGCGTTCGGTTACCGGTTTTGCGCCGTTAAACATATTCTGCAAAAGTTCAGCCGCTTTATAGCCGATTTTCAGCGGGTCTATAGCGAGAGTTGTCAATGATGGTTTTATCTGCCTGGCTAATTCAAAATCAAGCGCGCCAATAACCCCGACATCTCCGGGAATCGACTTGCCTGATTGCACTAAAGCATCAATTGCATGTTTGGCGATCCAATCATTGAAGCAGCAAAAGACCTCCGGCAGTGAATTACTGCGAATCTGTTTTTCAATAATATTTGCAATTGCCGAACTATACCCAAGAGTGCGCTCATAGAAGTCAATAAAATTAATTCCTTTTATCTTTGCGAGATGCGCGATTTCCTTCAGGATGGCGAATTCGGTATTTGAAGGATCATTGCTGCTGTAAAGCACACAGACATTTGAGACCGCATTCCCGGCAAGTTTCTTGAAAAGTTCAAAAAATGAATCGATAAAATTGGGAGCAACCGCGCCAATTTCAGACAGTTCACTGGTACGGCCCACGGTTACTATAGGTATGCCTACGGAAAAAAGTTTTTTTATTGTGGCATCCGTTACGTCCTTGTGAACGATAATGCCTTCCACGTTCATATCATTAATCTGGGAATTCAATCTTGAAATATCTGAATTGAAATTTATCCGCTTAAAAATCATGTTCGATTCTGTCTGCTGGGAATATTGTTCGATTCCCAGCAGTATGTTCAGCCCATAATTATCCAGCGGGTTGGTTTCCATTCTCACATAATCAGGCAGCAGATAAACAAAACTCTTAAGCTTTTTCTGCTGAAGAGAATTATTTCTTCTGATAAATATTCCTTTCCCGCGCCTCCTGTCGATAAGTCCGCGCTGCTCCAGTACGTTAAAGGCCTTATGGACGCATGAGCGTGAAATTTTATAGTTGGAAACAAGACTGCTCTGAGTAGGCAGGGCCGTTCCAGGCAAAAACTCGCCTTTCCCGATGGAGCTTGTCAATTTATCTGCTAAGTCTATGAACTTTTTTTCTCTCATTAGAAGAAATCCTGTTTAAAAATATAAAACACAACTATCGCAAACATGTTTCTTATAAAGAAGATTATAATACATTAAAATTACTTTGTCAATAGGGATATTAAAAAAAATGCTCTTTTTAAAAAAATTATCAGTTATTTTGTAATATATACATATTTAAGCTCACAATACAACTGTTTTACATAGCAGATAACCTGATTAATTAAGCAGTTATTTTCATTTATATTAAAAAACACATCTAAACAAACATGTGTTTTTAAATAATGTCAAGATTGTTAGTTGAGAGTTATTTGGGCAATGACGAATATCCGGGATTGCGTATAGATTAAAGTTTCATTCCCCGGTTTGGCTTTTCGAAACGTGTTTTTTATACGCATTTATAAAATTCTGTGAATTTGTGTAACCGCATTGAGCGGCTATATCCTTAATTTTAAATTCTTTACTTTCCAGCATGGTTGAAGCATATGCCATCAGGTTGCGCAGATAATATTCTTTTACCGTCGTTCCTGTAAGTTTCTTGAAGAGCGCGGTGAACTTTCTTCTGCTCATTTCGCAATGCTCCGCCAATACGTCAATGCCGGGAAATTCAAAAGGCGGGCCGTAAAGGCTTTTGAACACATAATTTAATTTAATATCCTGACTGGTGGATAGGATATAACCTTTTAACGGAACCGCCTTGGTCTCCTGCGAAAATTTCATAATATCGGCCATAATCAGGGCGAATAGCCCATATTTTCTGAAATCAGAACCGATCTCAGGTTTCGAAGAAAAAAGTTCCGCCAGATTACGCAGTTTATTATAAAAGTTTTTTCTTTCATGCACTGGAACAGCCAAATACCTTGGCAATTCTTCAGAAATTGAACCATACCATTTGATATGCATGCAATAAATTTGATAAGGATTTTTAGAATCTGCGACATACCGGTGTATTTCGCCGGGCATTACCAGATGAACCACTCCCGGAGAAAGTTTCCATATTTTCTCTTTTACCCTGCATATGCCGCAGCCTTGTTTCACGCAATGAATATGAACCAGGTCAAAATGAGAATGCAATTTAGTACTCAAATCAGGTGTGGCCGGCAGAAAACTGACCTGATCGAGAATTATTTCCTCGCCGAATCTGGAAGTAAAGTCTTTAAAATCCATATATTGCAGTTCCTTTATATGATTTAAAAATAAGGCATAAACAAATTAAATCAAGAACTTTTTGCCTTATATAATTAAAATTTTGCCCGATTGGATTATTGTCAAAATCGTAATATGAATATAATCTATCTTATAGAACAAATAAACATGGGCATTGATTATCATAAACAGAAAGTCGTTTAAATTATGATTATAGACGTACATACTCATTATCCGTTTGCCGAATATAAAGAGATGAAAGATATTACTGAGGTGATCCGGCTGGCAAAGAAATTTGGCGTCAGCAAGCTCTTTTTGCTCGGCGATGTTTTTCGTCACGGTCATTTCCAGAATGAAGAACAAGTCAAAGAAATAAATGATCTGACGATTGAGCTGGTGAAAAAGCATCCTGACTTTCTGGTCGGCTTCTGCTATCTTAATCCGGCCAATTCTCCGGATTTCATGGTAAAAGAGATTGAACGATGCGTTGTAAAGAACGGATTCAAAGGCTTAAAATTTGAGATATCGTTAAACTGCCGCAGTAAAAAACTTGACGTTGTCATGCGGCAAGCCGGAGAACTGGACTGTGCGGTTTTTCAGCACTCATTTTACAGAGCCACGGGCAGGTACAATGAAGAATCCACCCCGGCTGATATCGCGGATCTGGCTTCACGCTTTCCGGACGTTAAAATCGTCATGCCGCACCTTGCCGGTTGCGGTATGCGCGGCATGCTTGATATTGCCGGACATAAAAACGTGTATGTGGACTCTTCGGGCTCTCAACCAATCGCCGGAATGGTGGAGTATGCGGTGAAAACGTTGGGCGCGGACCGGGTTCTTTACGGGTCCGATATCCCCGGCAGGGATTATTCCGCGCAGATCGGGCGGATATATGGCGCTGAAATATCTGAAAAAGATAAAGCAAAAATACTCGGACTTAATGCCGTAAAAATCTTTAACTTGAAATAGACTGAAGGTAAAAATCATGATAGATATCAATACCGCGTTGGGCAACTGGCCTTTTCAGCGTTTTTCACAATCGACTCCGGCCAAACTAAGTAAGCATCTTAAACAGGAAGGCATAAGCCGGGCCCTGATTTCTTCTATTGACGCCATTTTTTATCCGGACCCGGATGTTTATAACCGGCTCCTCGCCGCCTCCCTGAAACCCTTTCCGGAA
>TBL_comb47_HYPODRAFT_10002880_pt1 | contig 20840 bp, 20 predicted proteins | sample TroBogypolimnion_40_FD_10682 | JGI IMG/M metagenome (IMG submission 10682) | reverse complement strand
CAGCGTTTTTCTTGATGCTTTTGGCGCTCTTAGGGCAACGCGTGTGGGTTAGCATTAAAAGTGGTGGCGTGAAATCATGAGTCAAGCAAGTGCCAAGAGAGAAGCACGGGATCGGGCATTAGCGGGCGCAAGTAATTAAATCAGTTATTGATCAATACATAAATTCAAAGAGTACTTATGAAGGCAGTCATTCTGGCGGGTGGTTTAGGAACACGAATTTCAGAAGAAACTGAAAGCAAGCCTAAGCCAATGATTGAGATTGGCGGTATGCCGATTTTGTGGCATATCCTTAAGCTCTATTCAGCCCATGGCGTAAATGATTTTGTCATTTGTTGCGGCTATAAGGGTTATGTCATCAAAGAGTATTTTGCTAATTACTTTTTGCACATGTCCGACGTGACCTTTGACATGGCTAACAACAAGATGGAAGTACATCATCGTTATGCTGAGCCCTGGAAAATTACCTTGATCGATACGGGTTCTGACACAATGACTGGCGGACGTCTAAAACGCGTTGCTCAGTATGTTAAGGATGAAGAAGCTTTTTGCTTTACTTATGGCGATGGCGTGAGCGATGTCAATATTACTGAGCTTATTGGTTTTCACAAAAGCCATGGCAAAAAAGCGACATTGACCGCAGTGTATCCTCCGGGTCGATTTGGGGCAATAGATATTCATACGGATCATCAAATTACTTCTTTTAAAGAAAAGCCTAAAGGCGATGGCGGCATGATCAATGGCGGCTTTTTTGTGCTCTCCCCCGAGGTGATTAACCTTATTAAGGACGACTCCACTATTTGGGAGCGTGAGCCTTTAGAGGGTTTGGCCCAGCAGTCAGAAATGATGGCGTATCAGCATCATGGATTTTGGCAGCCGATGGATACCCTACGGGATAAAAACTATCTAGAAGAACTTTGGGCATCAGCAAATGCGCCTTGGAAGTTATGGTGAGCAATTAGCAGCTCGGTTGCTTTATAATGATAAAAAGCATAATTACATTAAATATCATACAGATAGCAAAGCTAGTTCTCCCATTGCTTCTATTGCCGATTCTTTCGGCTCGGCTTTCTAAGAATGCATATGGCTTGTACATGTATACCATTTCCTCAGCTATATGGCTAAGCATTTTAATTGAGTATGGTTTCAATATTTATTCAACAAGGGAAATTGCCTCTGGAAACCAAGAAGGTAGCATACGGGTAATTATTGGAACGCAGTCCGCAAAAGTTCTCATTTCGATTGCACTGCTGCCTGTTTATTTTATATTAAGCACCCAGTTCGGGATTTTTAAAAATAATGAACTTTGGGCTATTTTTTCCTGGTTACTAGCTATATTTATTGGGATTTCACCAATTTATTATTTCCAAGCTAATGAAAAACTTAAAACTGTTGCCTTTACGGAATTAATATCAAGCGGCATATTACTTATATCTGTTTTTGGTGTGGTAAAAAATGACGAAAATTTGATACTACTCGCGTTTTTACTTATTTTTACACGGTTTTTAGCCATATTATTTTTGACGCATTTGATGATGGCTGAAACAAAGCTTAGGTGGGTAAAAATTTTTAATTTAAATATTGGGCTTGAGTATTTAAAGAAAGCATTCCATTTTTTTATTTTTCAAGGAGCGATAAGTTTATATACCTCCTTTAATGTTGTACTTTTGGGTATGTTTTCATTATCGCCTATCGAGGTTGGAGAGTATGCCTCTGCTGAACGTTTAATAAAGGCTGGACTCGGTTTTATTGGGCCGCTCTCCCAGGGTATATTTCCCAGGTTAAATAAAATAAAGGCTCAGGGAGGTCATGGCTTAAAAAGTATAAGGAGGTATGCTTTGCTCGCATTTCTTTTTATAGGGTTCGGAGGCATGGCGCTCACTTTAATTTTTTCAAGATTCATAACATCCATATTATTCTCTCAGGATGCAATAGAAATATCAGTAATTTTAAACATTCTTAGTTTAGTAATTCCTGCAATAGCTCTAAGTAATCTATTTGGTTTTTTACATTTGGTAGTGGAGAGAAAAGAAAAATCGTTCAACAAAATTATTTTCGTGGCCGCGATCGTAAATTTATTTTTATCATATTTCATGATTGTTAATTATGGAGCTCGTGGATTAGCGGTCGGCTGGGTAATCATTGAGTGGATGATAGTGGGGATGATCTTTTTAAAAATTGTGACAGATAAATACTCACTTAAATCTCAAATGGGAAATTGAAATGTTTAATAATGTGTATGCTGGAAAGCGTGTTTTTATAACTGGTCATACTGGTTTTAAAGGATCCTGGCTATCGATTTGGCTTCTGAAGATGGGTGCAGTAGTATGTGGTTTTTCAGATTGCATACCAACTCAACCCTCTATTTTTTCTGAGACCAGACTTGCACCAAGAATTAAACATCAGTTTGGCGATATTCGAGATTTAAAAAAACTTCAGGACGCAATAGAAAAATTTGAGCCAGACTTTATTTTTCATCTAGCAGCTCAAGCAATTGTGTCGGCTTCATATAAAGCTCCCGTAGAAACCATTACCACTAATGTTATTGGAACGGTAAATTTACTTGAGGCTTTGCGTCAACTAAATCCTAAGTGTGTTGTCGTAATGATTACTTCTGATAAATGTTATGAAAATATTGAGTGGTTGTGGGGTTACAAAGAAACTGATCACTTGGGAGGGCGTGATGTCTATAGCGGATCGAAAGGGGCGGCAGAGGTGGTTATCCATGCTTACTACCACTCATTTTTTAAGAGTGAGGAGTGTAACGTACGGATTGCTACTGGCAGAGCTGGAAATGTTATTGGCGGCGGCGATTGGGCGCAAGACAGGATTGTTGCAGATTGTATGAGAAATTGGTCTAAGGAGTTGCCGGTGGAGATTAGAAGCCCTAAGGCAACTCGACCTTGGCAGCATGTGCTTGAGCCTCTAAGTGGATACCTCACTCTAGCATCTACTTTGTTTGAAGATCCCGCTCTTAGAGGCGAGTCATTTAATTTTGGGCCTAAAGCTGAACAAAGTCGTACAGTTTTAAACTTGCTTGAAGACTTAAGTGAGTATTGGGACTTTAACTCATCTGATGATATTTATCTCATTACAGATAATATTCCATTTCATGAGGCAGGTCTTTTAAAGCTAAATTGCGATAAAGCGTTGTTTCATCTCCGCTGGGAGGCGAATTTAAATTACATGGAATGCGTGAGATTTGTAAGTCAATGGTATTACTCATATTATAAAAAAGATATCGATATGTATGAGTTGACACTTAGTCAGATCAATCAATTTGAAGATTTTGCTACTCAAAGAGACCTTATATGGACCAACTGAGAGCTAGCTTCAAATTAACACCGCAAAAAAAAATTCTTCATCCTAAGGGTGATATTTTCCATGTTATGAAGAGGAGTGATGATGGATTTGAGGGCTTTGGGGAGGCTTACTTTACAACCATCTTATTTGATGAAATAAAAGGATGGAAGTGCCACACTCTTATGCACATGAATCTAATTGTCCCCATTGGTGAAGTTTGTTTCTATCTTCACAACAAAGATTTAAATAAAACATCAAAAGTTAACTTGGGTGAGAGCGATTACTCACGACTAACAATTCCGCCTGGAATATGGGTGGCATTTAAAGGTCTTGGAGCGCATAAAAATCTAATATTGAATTTAGCTAGTATTGAGCATGATCCTACTGAAGCAATGAATGTGCCATTAGAGTCCTTTGAATTGGAAAAATAGAAATGAAATTATTGCTCACTGGCTCGCGAGGTATGCTTGGAAAAGCAATTGTAGAGTCAGCGAAAAAACAAAATATAACAATTGGAGTTCTTAATTACAAAGAATCTTTTTTGATGCCAGAAAAAGAATTAATTGAATATATTTCTAATTTTGACTATCTAATACATTCTGCTGCCAATACGAATGTTGAAGAGTGTGAAAAAAATCCAGATGTTTGTTATAAAGATAATTATCTACTAACAGATATTCTAGCCAGTGCCTGTAATAAGGCTAAAAAAAGATTTATTTTTATTTCAAGTACAGGAGTTTATGGTTCTGAAAAGCAGGATCCATATAGAGAGTACGATTACGCTAGACCGACCACACATCACCATTTAAGTAAATTTCTTGCTGAGCAACGAGTGCTGCAATTAAATCACCAAAACCTAGTTGTGCGAACGGGCTGGTTATTTGGGGGCTCAGAAGAAAATCCAAAGAATTTTATTGCTCAACGACTAGATGAGGCTGAACTAAAGTTAAAAACTACAGGGATACTTTACTCAAATGAGAGTCAGAGAGGTGTGCCTTGCTATGTGCTTGATATAGCAATGCGAATACTATTGTTAATAGAAAGAAAATCAGTGGGTATATTTAATTGTGTTAATTCAGGAAATGCAAGTCGTTTTGAGTATGTAAAAGGCATTATTGAATTTTCAAAAATTAATATTAGCGTTGAGCCAATATCTTCGAAGGCATTCAATAGGATTGCTAGAGTATCAAATAATGAAATGGCCAATAATTGGAAAATGGAATGTTTGGGTTTTTCTCCAATGCCAAGTTGGAACGAAAGCCTTGGTGACTATATCGCTAACATTTTAAGCAAGAGAGAGGTCGATGATGGAAAAGGTTGACATAGCTATTTTAGGATCAGGAATAGCGGGGCTAGGTGCTGCCTTTAGAGCTCGAGAGAAAAATCTTATGGCTGTAATTTATGAGGCGAGAAATTCATCCGGGGGTTTATTGGATAATTTTGAAATTAATGGATTTAGGTTTGATCACGCTGTTCATTTAAGTTTTGCAACAGAGGAAATAGTTCGAAATATTTTCGATAAGACACCTTTCAAAACACATCCATCTGATTCCTTTTGTTTTGAAGAAAAAAATTGGCTAAAACATCCTATACAAAACAATCTATTTCTATTGCCAGCAGATATAAAAGTTGATTTGATTAAATCATTTATTAATCGCCCTGAAAATCTTGCTGGAGATGATTATGAGAGCTGGTTGCGACATCAGTATGGAGATTTAATTGCAGAAAGATATCCTATTAAATACACAAAAAAATATTGGGATACTGACCCGAAAAAATTATCCACTACTTGGATTGGCAGTCGAATGAGAAGGTCAGCATTAGAAGAGGTTTTATATGGGGCATTTACTATAGATACTCCAAATACATATTATACGAAGGAAATGCGGTATCCATTAACTGGCGGATATAAGTCATTTATAAAACCACTTATTGAAAACTCTGATATAAAACTAAATTATCAGGCAATTTCAGTTGATTCAAGTTCCAAGCTAATTACTTTTAAAAATGGCACGGTTGTGAGTTATCAGTCACTAATAAGCACCCTGCCATTACCTGTCATCGTAAAAATTCTAGAAAAATGCCCAGCAGATGTAATCAAAGCAGCGAATAGGCTTACCGCAACATCAATAGATTTAATATCCATAGGGTTTAAAGCAGAAATAATTAAAAACCTGTGGTTTTATATATATGATGAAGATATATATGCTAGCCGGGCACATTCACCTTCTGTAAAGTCTGCCGATAATGCACCAACAGGACATAGCTCACTACAGTTTGAGGTATACAGCCGAGGATGTAACTCAAAATATAGCGTAGAACAAATAAAAGAAAACTGTCTTTATGCTCTTAAGAAAATGGGAATAAGTAACGGAAATGATGTTATTTTTATGGACCATAGACGCATTAAATATGGGAACGTGATTTTCGATACTGGCATGGAAAATGATCGGAAATTAGTTCGTGATTATCTAAAATATAGCGATATTTCTAGTTGTGGAAGATTTGGTGAGTGGGATTACTTATGGAGTAATCAGAGTTTTATTAGCGGATATGAGAGCATTGTTTAGTCTATGAGAAAAACTTTAGCTATATGTATTACAACTTATCAAAGATCAGAAATACTTGATGAAGTACTTTCAAGGATTATGCCGCTAGCATTAAAGTATGAGGTTCCGGTTTATGTAAATGATAATAACTCCCAAGATTTAACAAGCGAAGTTTTAAAAAAATATTCAGAACTATACAGTATTTTTTACCCAAAAGTTAATTCAGAAAATATAGGCTTTGATAAAAGTTTTGAAGATTGCTTAAGAAGATCAAAGGAAGATTACGTATGGGGAATGGCGGATTATTCTTTTATTGATGATTGCGCATTGCCAAATTTACTTAAGATCATCAATAATGAACCTGCTGATGTTATTTTTTTAAATAATTTTAAACGAATAAAAATATTTATTCCCAAGGTAATTAATAATCTAGAAATTATTACCGATAAATTAGGCTGGCATATAACGCTTCTGGATTCCATTGTATGGTCGCGTAAAATTATCATGGCTGGGAAATTTGATCGTTATTACGGGTCTCTATTTGCTTATTATGGAGCACTTCTTGAATTTTTAATATCCAACGCATTCACTGCAATCTGGGTTTCTGATTCACTAGTGAATCTTAATCACCCTAAAAAAAATAGTTTATGGCTACCAAATACCTTTGAAACATGGACTGTGAAGTGGCTTAATACAATATTATCATTGCCATATTTATTATCTTACCATAAGAAAGTAGAATTAATTAGATCTCATAATCAAAATTCTTATATTTTTACTTTTGGAGGATTAATCCGACTGAGAGAAAAAGGATATTTAACAATACAGATTCTATGGAAATATAAGGAAACTATATTACTTGCGTTTCCCTGCAAAAATATATTATATTCAATTTTTATTGCGACTTTGCCGAAAGGCTTTACTATCTTTTTAGTTAAAAACAAAAGTTATTTTGTTAAGTATTTATTTAATAATAGAAAATAAAAAAACACAATATTTAACTGTTATAGTTTGTAAATCTTCACCGCCATTAAAATTGGAGTTTTATTGTATTATGTTTACTTCTGCAATTATTGTTACATATTGTCCTAACGAATTTCTACTAGAACGTTTATTTTCAAATATTAGTAATTCTGTAAATAAAATATTTGTTATAGATAATACTCCAACAGAAAATTTAACCTGGTTGAGTGCAGATTGGTTTAAGAGTAAAAATATTGATGTTGAATATATTGCTCTTGGTGAGAATCATGGTATTGCTAAAGCTCAGAATATTGGAATTCAGCTATCAGTTGATTATGGCTGCGACCACATAATTTTTTTTGATCAAGATAGCGCTCCACCAATTGGGTTAATTAGAAATCTGGAGGATGCTGAGGCTGATTTAATAAAATCAAATATTAAAGTTGGAGCCATTGGCCCTCTTTTCTTGGATGAAAAAACAAGACAGTATAGTTTTGGCATTCGTCATAAAGGACTAAGTATCCATAAGATAAAAATTTCGCCTAATGAATGCATGCCCGTTTCAGTTGACTATATTATTTCTTCTGGATCGCTTATACGCACGTCCATTTTTCATGAGATTGGAAACATGCGCGAGGAATTATTTATTGATTGGGTGGATATTGAGTGGGGTTTGAGGGCCAAAAAAAACGGCTATGAAAATTTTATCATTCCCAGTGCCATTATGTTACATAGTATTGGCGATGAGTTTATATCAATAGGCGGAAAACAAATAAATTTACACAATGACATGCGTAGTTATTACATAGTGAGAAATGCATGTTACCTTGTTACTCAAAGCTCAATGAGTATTGGGTGGCGCATTAATGCTTCATTGAAGATACCGGTGTATGTAATATTTTATGCTATTACGTCCCTTTCTAAAAAGAGGCTACAAGTTTTCTGGATGTTAGTTCAAGCTTGCAAAGATGGATTTTGTCGAAAACTTGGTAAAGCTTTTTAGTTATGATTACATATTGGATTTTATATTTTTATGTTTTAATAACTACCTTATTATGCTCTATTAAAATCAATGAGGTAATTCATAGTCTTTTTAAATCGACCTTATTATTGCTGTTAGTTTCAACTCTAATTTTATTTTCTGGATTTAAGGGGCTTCAAGTTGACCCAGACTCTTCAAATTATATTGAATGGTTTCATAATTTAAAAGAAACTGAAGTAACTAGTATATACGAACAAAAAGATCCAGCTTTTTATATTATTGGTACTATTGTCAGCGCACTTGGTTTGGGGGTCTCATACTTATTTCTAACTTATGCAATAATTGCCATTTTTTCAAAATTATTTTTGATTAATATTACGAGTTATTATCGATATTCTCATCTTTTTATATATTTATACTTTTGTCGCTTTTACTTTGTCCATGATATGACGCAGATTCGTGTTGGTGTTGCAATTGCTTTAGGATCTATTGCATTAATAATATGCTATCAGACTAAAAAGTTCTATTTAAGCATTCTAACTTTTCTATTAGCGATGGCTTTTCATTTTTCAATTATTTTAATTTCCCCATTTTTTGTATTGTTTAAGCTAAATTATAATTTTAAGTCGAAGGTAATACCATTTGTTTTACTTTCATTTGCTTTATTATTTTATTTTGCACAAAAAAATATAATAAATATTCTAAACTTAGAATCTCTTGATAGATTTTCATTGTATTTAAATGGAACCTATGAAATTAAACACATTAGTCTTTTGTCAGTTTATTTAATAATTAAGTTATTAATTTTATTAATAATATTATTTAATTGGAATTCTTTAATGAATTTTGATAGATTGATCGCCTATCTTGTTATTACTGGATTATTTTTTCAAATCTCATTTATGAATATTGAGGCTATATCATTGAGGGCTGCGGAAGTATTTTCAATATTCGATTTATTTTTATTTATTATGCCAATAAAATATATTTCAAAAAATTTTACGCGCACCTATTTTTTTTGTATTATTATGATTGGAGCTGTTTTTTTCAGATCTAGTCTTAAAATTATGAATTCATATACTTTTGCTTAAAGATTTATATTTTTAATTATGTTTGAACGAGGTTTATAAATTGATTACCGTTTCTATTGTTAGTCACGGCCATGGAGAAATGGTTGGTAATCTCGTTGCCAAACTAATTACATTTAGTGAGATTAAAAAGATAATAGTTACATTTAATATTCCTGAGAAAATTAATATTCCAAATGACTCCAGAGTCGTTTTGTTAAAAAATATCTCTCCTAGGGGTTTTGGTGCAAATCACAATACTGCTTTCCGCTTGTGTGTCGACCCATTTTTTTGCGTCTTAAATCCAGATATATTATTTATTTCTAACCCGTTCTCTAAATTAATTGAGTCAATAACTTCTAATAATATTGGATTGGCTGCTCCTATGGTTATAAATTCTGAAGGTTGCATTGAGGATAGTGTTCGTTATTTTCCAACACTGTGTTCTATTCTTCTTCGGATTATTTTTAAAAGAAATCGATCCTATTTATTCTCTCAATTAGACCCAATTTTTTCTCCTGAATGGGTTGCTGGTATGTGTATGTTTTTTCGATCAACAGTTTTTTCAAATATAGAGGGCTTTGATGAGCGATATTTTTTATACGTTGAAGATGTAGATATTTGCACAAGGGTCTGGTTGAGTGGGTTTAAAGTTTTGGTAAATCCAGGTATAGTTGTTATTCATAACGCTAGACGAGCAAGTCACAAAAATTTCCATCATTTTTTTTGGCATCTTAAGGGGATGATTCGATACCTTATTAAATATTTTTTTGTTATCCCAAAAGTGTCCGAAAAATAAGCTAGTTTCTCTGCCAGATTTTAGATTTATACACTAATTTTTTTTATAAGTTTTTAGACTCGAGAATCGCTTGAATCCCCTTAAATTTTTATACAGATTTTGCTTTTAAAGCTCAATGTTTTCTCTGGGTGATTGCGATCTCCACCAAGATATTGCCTTTATAACAGCCTCGACAATTCTATTTATTGAAGATTTTAAAATACACAATCTGAATTTAGTTTTTATTTTAATATTAAGTTATATAATTCTTCCATTCCTGATTCTCTAAAATGTTTTTTTAACCTCAAAATTTGTTACGGATAAGATTGTCGTAAATGGCATATAACAAGCAAATACCTTTGATTATTGATTTGGATGGAACTCTTATACATACTGATTTGCTCCATGAATCTGTATTGTATTTGCTTAAAATCAAACCACTTTTTATTTTCCTCTTGCCGTTCTGGCTTTTTAATGGAAAGGCGCGACTTAAGTCAAACCTTGTTGGCGTAATTAATCTGCCTGTTGCCTCTTTGCCCTATAACAGCGATTTAATTGCCTACATACAGGAGGAAAGATTCTTGGGTCGAAGAATAATTCTTTGCACTGCTTCCCATCAGATTCTGGCCAAATCCGTCGCCGATCATTTGGGAATTTTTGATGAAGTTTTTGCGAGTACTGAGTTTATTAATTTATCGGGTCCTGAAAAGGCTAAAGCTCTTGGCGCTCAATATGGCAAAGAAGGGTTTGACTATGCAGGAAATTCTCATGTAGATTTAGTTGTTTGGGAGAATGCGCGCTCTGTCATTATAGTAAATGGATCCCCATCTTTGCTTAGGAAGGTGAGTAGCCTTTTTATGGTTCATAAAATATTTCCACGCCCAACTGTTGGGGTTAAACCTTGGATTAAAGTATTTCGTTTGCATCAATGGGTAAAAAATATTCTTATATTTATGCCTGCTTTTGCCGCCCATACTGCAATGACTGCTTATGTATGGAAGGATCTCATCTTGGCATTTTTGTCATTTAGCCTATGTGCTTCTTTTGTATATATACTTAATGATTTATTGGATCTGGAAAGTGATCGACGACACTTGCGTAAGCGTTATCGACCATTTGCATCGGGTCTGGTTCCAATTTGGATTGGCATAGTGCTCGCCCCGATATTGATTCTATCCAGCCTAATACTTGCCGTAAACGTTGGAATGAGTTTTTTATTCTGGATCCTGATATATTTAGTGCTGACTTCTTTTTACTCTTGGGGTATAAAGCGCCTCGTAATTGTCGATGTTTTAACGTTAGCTATTTTATATACCCTGAGAATTGTGGCTGGAGCAGCGGCAATTGAAATGCCTCTATCTTTTTGGCTACTTGCTTTTTCTATATTTCTCTTCTTATCGTTAGCTTTTATTAAGCGCGATTCAGAGTTGCGGTCTGATTATGGTGAGGCGCAACAACTTCATGGCCGAGGCTACATAACTTCTGATTCTTCGTTGATTCAGCAGCTGGGAGTATCCTCTGGTTATGCTGCAGTTTTGGTATTGGCGTTGTATATAAATAGCGAGAATATAATAAAATTGTATAGGGTGCCAGAAATGATCTGGGGCGCAGTTCCTCTTTTGTTATGGTGGCTTAGTTGGATGTGGTTTCAGGCGAATAGAGGGCTAATGCACGATGATCCAATTGTCTTTGCGATTAAGGATAAAACTAGCCTGTTTATTGGAGCTCTCTTTTTAGGCGCATTCGCGCTTGCCCAGTAATGCTATTTTCTTGATGAGCTGAGCTACTCAATGAAAATACAGGGCTGGGGGCGATATCCAAGTTTAGAGGCGGAAGTCCTTACGCCATCCTTCGATTTTGAGTGCGAAGGATTTATAAAGAATAGAGTCTTAATTCCTCGGGGGCTCGGGAGAAGCTATGGTGATAGCTCCCTAAGCAAGATTGTTTTAGAAACGCCTAGAATAGACCGCTTTATTTCTTTTAATCAACGAGCTGGATTATTGAGCTGTCAGGCCGGCGTCTCAATTCATGAAATTCTAGATTTGGTCGTACCCAAGGGCTGGTTTGTGCCGGTGACTCCTGGGAGTAGTTATGTGACGGTAGGTGGCGCTATAGCCAGCGATGTTCACGGCAAGAATCACCACATTGGCGGATCTTTTTCACAGCATTTAATCTCATTTGATATTTTGCTCGGCAGCGGTGAAAAAGTCACAGTAACCCCCGCTGGAATGCCTGACTTATTTAAAGCAACTTGTGGGGGTATGGGATTAACAGGGATTATCCTTTCGGCTACTTTTCAATTGATCCCAATTCAATCAAGCTCCATTGGTCAAAGGACTATGCGCGCCAATAGCTTAGAAGAAGTTTGTGAACTCTTTGAAGTTAATACTCTGAGCACCTATTCAGTTGCTTGGATTGACTGCTTGGCAAAGGGAAAGCAAATGGGTAGGTCCCTTCTCATGCTAGGTGAGCATTGTGTAAATGGCGGCTTGGAGCTGGGCGAGCAACCAAAGAAAAGTTTACTCATTGATATGCCTAATTGGGTTTTAAATCCTTATTCAATTAAGGCTTTTAATTTTTTCTATTTTCATAAGCCTATTTTTAGTCCGCAAAGGATTAATCTACCATATCAGCCCTATTTTTATCCTCTCGATGCTATAAATAATTGGAATCGACTCTATGGGAAAAATGGTTTTATCCAATATCAATTTGTAGTACCCAAGGCGGTAGGGGTCAAGGGTTTGAAGCGTATCCTTAGTATTATTTCAAAAAGCAATAAGGGATCATTTTTAGCCATACTTAAAGTATTTGGCAAGGGAAATGAGAACTATCTCTCGTTTCCAATGGAGGGCTATAGTTTGGCGCTAGATTTCAAAATGGAGAGTGGAATTGTTGAATTAATTAAAAAGCTTGATGCCATGGTGATGGAAATGGGTGGCAGGGTATACCTAACCAAAGATGCTTTGATGTCTGAACAAATGTTTAAGTTAACCTACCCTCAATGGCAGATTTTTGAGGAAGTTCGTTCGAAATATGGCGCTATGGGCAGGTTTGCCTCAAATCAATCAAGAAGACTGGGATTGCAATGAAGAAGATTTTGATTATAGGTGCAACATCAGCAATTGCTGAAAATGCTGCACGAATATGGGCCAAAGCTGGATGTTTGTTGTTTCTGGTGGCAAGAAGTCAGGAGCGTTTAGATGTAATTTCTAAGGACTTAATTATTCGTGGCGCAGTTGGTGTTGATGGATTTTGCATGGACTTAACGCAGCTTGATCAGCAGGATATTATGCTCAATGCAGCCTATGCTTTTTTGGGGGAAATAGATGTGGCACTGATTGCTCACGGCACCTTATCCAACCAGGTAGCATGCGAATGCTCCCCTGAACTAACATTACTAGAAATTAATATAAATGCACTCTCAGTTATTTCACTTCTCACAATTCTTGCAAATCATTTTGAAGAGCGAAAGTCTGGAATGATTGCCGTAATTAGCTCTGTAGCTGGTGATAGAGGGCGGCAAAGCAATTATGTTTATGGAAGTGCAAAGGCCATGGTCACAACCTTTACTTCTGGCCTTCGTCAGCGACTTGCAAAATCTAATGTGAGTGTACTTACCATAAAACCAGGATTTGTAGATACCCCAATGACTAAGAGCCATAAGAAGGGGTTTCTTTGGGCTAAACCTAAAGCTGTTGCTGAGCAAATTGTTAACGCATGTAACTCTAGGGGTGGAATAAGGTATACCCCAATATTTTGGGGGCCTATTATGATGATAATTAAATTAATCCCAGAAAATATTTTTAAAAAACTTAAACTCTAGTTTAAGTGATTTCAACTTTAGAAAAATATAAATGAATTTTCAATTAATTTAATTTGAACTTTATATAATTAATTTAGAAAAAATTTCTCTACTCTCACAATATGCATACCCATGAAAATTAGTTCCATACGACAATTTTTTTCCAATGCATTAAAAAAAATTCCAATACGATATCGTACGCTGGTGTACAAATTAATTCGAACGATAATTCCAGGGAGGCGTTCAATCTTAGCAGCAAAATACCTAAAGGGCTCTGGACTTGAGATTGGCGCAATGCACAACCCGCTACGGCTTTCTCGTGGTGTTTCAGTGCAGTACGTCGATTACTTTAGCCGAGAAGAGAATTTAGAGCGCTTTAGTGAAATAGGACATCTTAACTTGGTCAACCCCCACTTCGTTGAAGATGGGTTCACTTTACCCAGCTTTAAAAGTTCATCAATGGATTTCTTGATTGCAAATCATGTATTAGAGCACTCAAATAATTTATACAAAACACTTAATCGTTGGGCTGAAGTATTACGCCCTCATGGCACATTATTTTTTTCCGTTCCGGTGGTTGATCTCTGCTTTGACCGAGGAAGACGTCCAACTGCAATAGAGCACTTTGTACTTGACTTTGAGTTGGAGAGCGCAGGAAATCTTGATGTTTTTCGAGAGGAAACTAAAAATCACTATATTGAATGGCTCTCCATTTCCCTTCCTGCAATGTTGACTGAGCAAGGGCTAGATTATGATAGAAAAAATAAAATCGAGGAATTGCTTAAAAAAACAGCGGATGAATTATTGGCTGAAAATGATGATATTCATTTTCATACCTTTACGCCAACTTCTTTTAAGGGGCTTCTAGATTATTTCTGCTCAAATATTAGACGAGATTTTAAAGTTTTAGAAATAGCGCAGAATAATGGCGAAATAATTGGAATCCTCAAGAGAGTTGCTAATTAAAAAATAGTTATTTTAATTCGAGACTCTATCCAGCTAAAATTTTGAGATTCTATTAAATTCTAATCGCTGCAAAAATATTAAGAACTACAAAATGAATATTGCAGTTCAAAGGCTTAAAGTGAGAACTCAGTACCATTATCAAGCTCGCATCTAACTTTATTTTTTTAGTTGGCAACTAATAATTTTTTATATGTAGTAAAGCTAAAATGAAATTTTTCATTCATTATTTGCCCTCATTTTTTGTATTGGACTGGGTAAGGGTTAACTTAAGCGATTAATTAATTATCCAATATTTTTAATGAATTACTTTTTCTGATTCAAAAATACTAATGAAATTTCCTCCTCAAAATAAAACATTTGGTATCACGCCATACTTTCTATTTTTTACGATAATTCTTTTTTTTAAAGTTGTTTTAATTTTCTTCTATGGAAATGCTACCCCTTATTGGGATCAGTGGAATGGTGAATTAGGTGCTTTATATTTACCTTGGTTAAATGGGACGTTGCGTCTTTCTGATCTTTTGGCGACTCATAATGAGCATCGAATATTTACGATGCGAGTTTTATCCTTGGGCCTGCTAGTTATTAATAATAGTATTTGGAACCCCTTGCTTGAAATGTACGTTAATGCTTTTATCCACACAATTGCACTAACTTTTCTCCTGTACTGCCTAAATCAATGTATTGATTATCGCCATAGAAAATATAGCTTATTATTTTCTATGGCCTTACTATTAATTCCTTTTGGCTGGGAAAATACCCTCGCTGGTTTTCAATCCCAATTTTACTTATTACTTTTATTTTCTCTTATATTCCTGTGGACGATATCTTGTGAAAAACTTTATTCCTTGCGTTGGTGGATTGGGATCTTTGCTGGAGTCTTATGTCCATTGAGCTTGGCTTCAGGGGCTCTAACATTATTTATTGGCGCTCTTGTTGTTCTAATTAGGAAATATTTTTTTCAGGAAACATCAGAAAAATCTCTTTTTGTGGTCGCTATAGCATTATTTTTATTGGGAGTGACCGCACTTTTTTATACGCCAAATATTTCATACCACGATTCCCTTAAGGCGCATACTCTTACACAATTTCTTAAGGCGTTACTTACGGTTTGCGCTTGGCCTATGTCAAATGGTTTTTGGGCCATGATTATTCAGGCGCCAATCTTGATTTTGACCTATTTATTTTTTACAAGTGCGGATTGGCGGTCTCGCCAATCTTATTTATATTTTATATCTGTAGGTGGGTGGGTATTTAGTCAATATATTAGTATTGCTTATGGAAGGTATTCTGGCACACTATCTTCCAGGTATTTAGATCTTTTTGCCATTGGTTTAATTGCAAACTTCTGCATTTTCTTTATTTTTTTTAATAAAAGATTATGCCAAAAAAGAAAATTTATTAAAGCTGCATTGTTTATTTGGTTAACTCTAGTGGGTTTTGGTTTGTCGCAAAGACTGCCGGTAATATTAGATGATTTAAATAATAAGAAAGAGTTGAGCATGCAACAAGAGAAAAATGTTCGCGCTTACTTGTGCACGGGAAAAATCACTAATCTTATTAATAAACCCTTTCAACACATCCCTTATCCAGACGCTTATTACCTAAGGAGCATGTTGGACAATCCGAAGATTAAGGGAATATTGCCGGGTAATATATACATGGGTAATTCCAGTTTAAAGATTAATTCAGATGGTACTCCTTATTGCGATCTAAATTCATTGGATACACCTTTTATTTTTTTAGATAAGAAACTAGTTTCAAATGAAGGTTTGGCTACTTACCCGAAGAATATCTCTGATGGATGGGGAGGACAAGACTATTTCAAGAGTGATTTACCGGGGGTAAAAGTTGTTGGATCCTTTGTAACATCTGACGGCGATATAGGTATTGTTAAATTTGCATTAAAAAAGGGGGATCAAATTCTATATCGCTCTGGTCCTCGAACCACTAGGCAGGTAATTTTAATTGATGGCGGCCTACAAAAGTTTTTAACCATCCTGCCGCAGTCTACAGAGTGGAGTACATTAAATTTTTCAAATCCAAGCTTGCCAGAAAAATTTGAGGTTATGTTAATTGATGCTGGTACAGGTTGGGGTGAGTGGATTGCAGTGGGCTTTAAGGAAAAATAATAAAGAATATGAAACATATAAAAATAATCCTTCCTGGCGGTGCTGGTCTTGTTGGTCAAAATTTAATTGCCCGGTTAAGATCTAAAGGCTACAAAAATATTATTGTTTTGGATAAGCATGAAAAGAATTTAGCTATTTTAAAATCCATCCAACCGGAAATTATGGTCGAATACGCTGATCTATCTAAGCCTGGTAGCTGGCAGAATTACTTTACCGATGTCGATGTTGTAGTGATGTTGCAAGCTCAAATCGGAGGGCTTTTTTATCAAGAGTTTGTTGACAATAATGTGAGCTCAACAAGTCTTATTTTGGATGAAATTCGCTCCAAAAAAATTCCTTATCTTGTTCATATCAGCTCTTCTGTGGTCGAGTCATCAGCCGATGATTTTTATACAAGAAGCAAGATAGAGCAGGAGGCTCTAGTTGTCCAAAGTGGTATTGAATGCCCTATTTTGAGGCCAACATTAATGTTTGGCTGGTTTGATCGAAAGCATTTGGGCTGGCTATCACGCCTCATGCAAAAAATTCCCGTATTTCCAGTTCCTGGAAATGGTCGCTATATGCGCCAACCTTTGTATGTTGGTGATTTTTGTGATGTGATTATCAGTTGTATCGAAAATCGTATTCCAAGTGGCGTTTTCAATATTTCAGGACATGAAAAGATTGATTACATTGACATGATTCGGGTGATTAAAAAAGCTGTGAATGCGAAAGCGCTAATTGTCAAAATTCCTTATAGCCTTTTTTATGTCTTGCTCTGGATATGGGGGTTATTCGATAAGAACCCCCCATTTACAACTCAACAATTACAGGCTTTGGTGGCTAAAGATGAATTTGAAGTAATTGATTGGCCCAATATATTCGGAGTGCCCTACACCCCATTTAATCGAGCAATTGATGAAACTTTTAATCATCCTATTTACAGTCAAGTGATTTTAGATTTTTAACGGGAATTAGGCATGGGTAAGAAAGTAGCGGTATTAGGGGCGGGCCCTATGGGCTTGGCGGTAGCGTATCAATTAGCTAGAGATGGGCATCACCCAATTGTGTATGAGGCTGACGACAGGGTTGGCGGGATGACTGCGGCATTTGATTTTTCGGGGCTATCAATTGAACGCTATTACCACTTTCATTGCATCTCAGATCATGCTTTTTTAAAAGTCCTTGATGAATTGGGTCTTGTAAATAAAATGCATTGGGTTCAAACTAAAATGGGGTATTGGTATCAAAATCAATTACAACCATGGGGAAATCCCGTTGCGCTTCTGAGATTTAAGGGATTGAGCTTTATTGCAAAATTTCGATATGGATTACATGCTTTTTTATCAACCAAAAGAAGTGACTGGAAACCACTTGATAAAGTGGATGCAGTTAAGTGGATCAAGGGATGGGTTGGCGCAGAAGCCTATGAGATTTTATGGCGTCGGCTATTTGAGTACAAATTTTATGACTACACCAGCAATCTTTCTGCTGCTTGGATTTGGAGTCGGATTCGTCGTATTGGTAGATCTCGTTATGATCTATTTCGAGAAAAGCTAGGTTATTTGGAGGGTGGCTCAGATACGCTTCTCCAGGCCTTAAGAGTGGATATTGAAGACAATGGTGGAGAAATTAAACTCCAATCACCTGCTATCAAAGTCTTGATGGATGGTGGAAAGGTTGTCGGAGTTGAAACGGCTGCAGGGGTTGAGTTATTTGATAAAGTTATTAGCACTATCCCATTGCCATACATACCAAGAATCATGCCTGATTTGCCGACGATTATTTTGAATCAATTTAAGTCAGTGAAAAACATTGCAGTGGTTTGTGTTATTGCTAAGCTACGTTGTAAAGTAACTGAAAATTTCTGGCTTAACACCAATGATCCGGAGATGGATATCCCAGGTTTGGTGGAATATTCTAATTTGCGCCCGCTAGATCAGCATATTGTTTATGTTCCTTTTTACATGCCGGGCGATCATCCAAAATTTAGTGAGGTGGATGAAATTTTTCTCAAAAAAGTACGTACCTATCTAAAGAAAATAAATCCTGAGCTATGTGATGAAGATTTTTTAGACATCAGGGCAAGCCGTTATCGATTCGCACAGCCTATTGGTATTCCGGGATATTTGGAAACGATTCCATCGGCAAAACTACCAATTGAGGGTTTGTGGGTTGCTGACACCTCGTATTACTACCCAGAGGATAGGGGCATCTCTGAGAGTATTCAATTTGGACGCCAACTGGCCAAGGATGCGGTCAGTGATTAAATACTTCTTTACAAGGCAATTTCTGTTATTTTTGGCCGTTGGCGGTTTAGCCGCTTTTTTACATTGGTTAGCGAGAATCCTGTTAAGTCACTGGTTTTCTTTTTCCTGGGCAGTGACTGTTGCATATGGCGTAGGAATTTTGGTAGCTTTTCTTTTAAATAGTTTTTTTGTTTTTCCAAAATCTACCAAACCCAAACAACAACAAGCGCGTGATTTTATTATTACAAACATATGTTTTTTCCCTGTAGTTTGGGTTTTCGCAATAGAAGCAAATTCAATACTTCAATATTATGGGGTTGTACGCTGTACAGAAGCAGTTGCACATGCAATTGCAGTTGGGATTCCGATGTTTGCTACTTTTTTGATTTACAAATTGATTGCATTTAAGGATACGAAGAATGGAAAATAATCATTTATCCGAGTTGTATAAAATTCGATTTACAACCAAGGAACTCCCTAGAAAAAATGCTATTTGGAAAATTCTTTGTTCCAAATATTTTCAGAAATTTATAAATAAATCTAGTACCGTTGTAGATATCGCTTGTGGCTATGGTGAATTTTTAAATAATATTCAAGCTCAGCGAAAGATAGCGGTAGATTTAAATCCCGATGCCAAGCATTTTCTTAATCATGATATTGAATTTCATCAGTGTCCTGCTACTGACCTCGCTTCAATTGTAATTGCCGATGCTGACATCATTTTTACTTCTAATTTTTTAGAACATTTACCCAACAAGAAGGTGCTCGATGATTTTTTGGATCAAGTATTGTTGGCTCTTAAACCGGGTGGAAAATACTTGATTCTAGGCCCCAATCTTCGTTATTTACCTGGTCAGTATTGGGACTTCTATGATCATCACTTGGGATTAACTCATCTCTCCCTTAGTGAGGCTCTTAAGTTGAAGGGGTTTGAGGTGAAGGTCTGTATTGATCGATTTTTGCCGTTTACTACCCAGGGATCCCTGCCAACACACCCATTGTTTGTAAAACTTTATTTGAAGTTTCCCTTGATATGGAGGGTATTGGGAAGGCAGTTCTTTATCATCGCGCAAAAGCCTGAGTAGAGTTAATTTATATGAAATTGGGCAGCTCCCTACTGGGATTTTTTATTATCACCTGTTGCTATTTTTTTGCGCTGTTGTGGGCGGACTCCCAAAAATATATCATCAATGAAATTCCAAAACTAGTCTCGATTTTACCGTTACTATTTTTAATTTCATTAGCATCCTATGTTGCTCGATATATACGTTGGTATTGGCTGTTAATGAGGGCAGGTGTAAATACGTCATTTAGGTGGGGATTTCTTGCTTACTTATCTGGTTTTGCTTTTACGGCAACGCCGGGTAAGGTTGGGGAGTTAGTCAGAATTCGCTATTTGATCCCCATGGGGGTTCCTCCTGAATTGGTGATATCCACTTTTATTTTTGAGCGTGCATTTGATTTAGTTTCCGTGTTATTGCTATCATCTATTGCCATTAGCCGCCCCGATATTTTTATTTTTGTTTTATTGTTTGTGTCCGCCTTTATATCTGTGCTTATTTTTTTTGCTTACTACCCCAATTTTCTCTTAAGAGTATCTGAGTCGTTTTTAAGGCATGGGTTTTTACGAGCCGCCAAGATCACGACGACATTATGTAATGGTTTAAGAGGCATATTACAGTGGATGAATACGTCCGATATCGCGATAGCATTGGGGTTGGGATTAATTGCATGGGGACTCACCTCATACGGATTTTTAATGCTTCTTAATTATCTTGGGTTGAGCTTGCCTTTCGTAGCTGCTTTTGCAATTTATCCTTTAGCCATGTTGGCAGGAGCAGCCTCAATGCTGCCGGGAGGACTTGGCTCAACAGAAATTACGATTGTCGCTTTGCTTACTATTCAAGGTGTGCAACTAAGTGTAGCGGCTATTGCTGCGGTAGGAATTAGGCTAGCCACTATTTGGTTTGCCATTTTATGTGGGCTTATATCAATGGTCATATTGGAGTTTTAAACTAACGCTCTTTATTTGCCATCATTGGTTAGAGGCTTACAAGTATCAGCTAGCCATAT
>TBL_comb47_HYPODRAFT_10002879_pt1 | contig 20843 bp, 18 predicted proteins | sample TroBogypolimnion_40_FD_10682 | JGI IMG/M metagenome (IMG submission 10682) | reverse complement strand
CCACCGGAAAAAAATAGATCAACAAAGTGAAGCGCTCCTGCCAGTTCAAAACCGCGAAGGCGGCCACGAGACCGGAGGCGCCCGCCGAAGCGCCCACCACCGGCGCGTCCAGATGCAGCGACGGCACCAACGCGAACAGCATCTGCGCCACGCCACCAATGATGCCGCTGGTCAGATACAATGCCAAAAACCGGCGGCCGCCCAGGACCGATTCCACCACGCGGCCGAAGCAAAAAATCGCCACACAATTGAAAAGCAGATGCCAGAAACCGGCGTGCAGGAACTGAAAGGTGAGCAACTGCCAGACGCAGCCATGCCGCAAACCGTCGAGGCTCAAGGCCAGATAATTCTGAATGAACAAGCCGTTGTGCGGATTGAACAAGGCAATCCATTCAATGAAAAAGAATGCCGCGTTGAGGATCAGCAGCACCATCGTCCACGACCAGCGAAACCCACGGAACCACGGGTCGCGGTATTCCGGCTGGCGCATGTAATCCCGATCTTCAATCATAACTGACGCAAGCTAGTAGCAGTGGGCGGTATTTTCAACGGACATTTACTTTTTCTGCCACCACAGCATCAACTCCAAACCGGTCCGGTTGGGATACGAGCGGGGCACCCACTCCGATAGCAGACTGAAATGCGGGGCGAAGCGTTCAATCAATTCCTCCCGCGTGGTGCCGAACGGCGGGCCGTCGCGATCGGCGATCAGATAATTCACCGCCAGATACTGCCCGCCCGGCTTGAGCCAGCGCCGCACCGCCGCCACATACCGTTCGCGTTCGCCGGGATCAATCGCGCAAAACAGCGTGTGCTCGAAAAGCCAGTCGAACTGAAACGGCGGTTCGTCCTGCAAAAAATCAGCCAGCCGGAATTCCGCGGTTAATCCGGCCGCCTGGGTGCGCTCCGTGCTCAACCAGATCGCGCTGGGCGCGAGGTCGTAGCCATAGACGCGGAAGCCGGCCTTGGCCCATTCGCGCGCGTCATGGCCGGTGCCGCAGCCGGGCACGCAAACGGTTTCGCCGGTCAAGCCGCGGTGCGCGGCCAGAAAATCCACAAGGCCCGGCGACGGCGCACCCTTCTCCCACGGCATGTCGCCGGTTTGATAACGCGCTTCCCAATCGGTGCGGCTCATTTGGGCTTGTTGAAGAGTTAAATGGTTAAGTGGTTGAACCGGTTTGCAAATCATGATTCAACATTTTAACAAATCACAATAGTATCTTTCCGTCCACCAGTTCGATCACGCGCTCCGCGTTGGCGGCGACTTTGGCGTCGTGCGTGGCGATGACCAGCGTCGTGTTCTTTTCGACCCGCAGGCTCTTGAGCAGTTCAATGATTTCGCCGCCGGTCTTGGAATCGAGATTTCCCGTCGGCTCGTCGGCAAGAATCAATTCCGGTTCGTTGATGAGCGCGCGGGCGATGGCGACGCGCTGTTGTTCACCGCCGGAAAGTTCCGACGGCTTGTGATCCAGCCGGTCTTTGAGGCCGACGCGGGCCAGAAGTTCGCGGCCGCGCGCTTCGACCGTCGCGACCGAAATGCGCGCCATCCGCGCGGGCAGGCAGACATTTTCGAGCGCGTCGAGTTCCGGCAGCAGATGATACGCCTGGAAAATAAAGCCGACGCGGCGGTTGCGGAATTCGGTGAGCTTGCGCTCGGAAAACGCGACGAGGTCCTGGCCGTCGAAACGAATTTCGCCGGCATTCGGCAGATCCAGGCCGCCGATCAGATGGAGCAGCGTGCTTTTGCCCGCGCCGGACGCGCCGCGCAGGGCGAGAAATTCCCCGCGCGTCACGTCGAGGTCCACGCCGCGCAAGACTTCCAGCGAGCGTTTACCCATCGTGTAAGTTTTAGTGAGAGCGCGGGCGGAGAGAAGCAGTTCACTCATAGCGCAGCGCCTCCACGGGTTTGAGCCGGCCAGCGCGGATCGCCGGCAGCACGCCGCCAAAAATACAAATCACAAATGAAAGCCCGCAAATGATCGCGATGTCGCGCGGGTCTATGATCGCGGGCAGATCCCCAAAGCCGTAGATGGACGCCGGGAAAAGTTCGAAGCCGGTCATGCGGTTCATGAAATGCAGAAACTCGTTGCGATAGGTGATCGCCAGCATCCCGAGGCCGTAGCCGGAAATCACGCCCAGCACGCCGATGATCGCGCTCTGGCCCAGGAATATGCTGGAGATTTGCAGGTTCGTCGCGCCGAGCGCCTTCAGCATCCCAATCTCGCGCGTCTTCTGCACAACAAAGGTAATCTGCGCGCTCAGGATGCAGAGCGCGGCGACGAGGACGATGAAGAAGAGCAGATAAAACATGACGTTCTTCTCGACCAGCAGCGCGTTGAGGATGCCGGAATTTTCCTCCGTCCAGATGCTCATGGTGTATTTCGGCCCGAGCGCCGTCGCCAGTTCACGGCGCACTTGCGGTGCCTGGTAAGGGTCGCGCAACATCACCATCAGGCCGTGAACATTGTCCTCCAGGTTGTAGAGTCCCTGCGCATTTTCGAGCGAGGTGACGACGATGTTCGCGTTGTATTCATAATAGCCGACGTCGAAAATCCCGCGCACCTCGTAATCGTCCGGCAACACGGCCTCCTCATCTTTCTTGCCGCGCTGCTTTTCCATCTTGGCCAGATCGGCCGGCGAATAAACCGAGATACGATCGCCGACGGACAGGTTCAGGTTCGCGGCGAACTGGCTCCCGATCACGATGCCGCGCCCGCTTAAATCGAATTTTCCCGCGACGAGGCTTTTCGGCAGGACGCTCACGGAGCTTTCGCGGTCCACATCCACGCCGCGCACCCAGGGCGCTCCTGTGAGTTTCGCCTGGCCTTCCGGCGGCTGGGTCACCACCAGCACCTGCCCCAGCACGAACGGCGCGACGCCCCGGACGTTTTTATTCGACGCGACCAGGTTCATCACCGGCGAATAGTTTTCCAGCGGTTTGCCCTGGGCGAAAATTTTCAGGTGCGCGTTGAAGCCGAGGATTTTTTCGCGCAGGTCATGGTCGAACCCGCTCATCACGCTGATGACGATCATGAGCACGGCCACGCCGAGCGCGACGCCGAGGATGGAGATGAGCGTAATGATGGAGACAAACGTCCGTTTGGGCCGCAGATAACGCAGCGCCAGCAGCAGTTCAAACGGAAGTTTCGACATGAGCCGCAAGGCTAAACGCGCCGTGCGGCGGTGTCAATTTTCGCCTGACACTAATGAATGGAGGAGACGGGGTGACGGCACTCATTTCACGCCCGGGGGTTGATCAGAGTCTCCACCCGACCCGTGGCTTGTGCAGCGCCCTCACAGATCCATGATCTGCAAAAGTGCGGTTTCGTGATATGGCCCAGGCTGGTGGACCAATTCTTCGTGCGTGCCGGATTGCGTCAGGCGGCCGTTTTCCAAAACCAGAATCAAATCGGCGCGGCGCAACAAGCTCAGGCGGCTGGAGACAACGAAGGCGGTCCGGCCCGTCATCGCGGCGCACAGCGCGGACACGATTTCATTTTCCGTCTTCGCATCCACGGACGCCGTCGGGTCGTCGAGTATCAAAATGGGCGGCTGCAAAATCAATGCCCGGGCGAGCGCCAGCCGCTGGCGTTGGCCGCCGGACAAGTCCACGCCCGCCTCGCCCAGCACGGTTTCGTAACCGTGCGGCAGCGCGAGGATGAAATCGTGCGCCGAGGCGATCCGCGCCGCGCGTTCGATCTGCTCCATCGTGGCCTGCGGATGACCGAACGCGATGTTCGCCGCCACCGTGTTGGAGAACAGAAAACTTTCCTGATACACGATGCCGATCTGACGGCGGAACGCGTCGAGATCCAGGTCGCGCAAATCCTGTCCGTCCGCCAGAATCCGGCCCTGGCCGGGATCATAAAAGCGCGGGATCAAGCCCAGCAGCGAACTTTTGCCCGCGCCGGTCATGCCGAAAATACCGACAACCTGGCCGGACTTCGCGCTGAAGGAAATCTCCGACAGCACCGGAGCAACTTGCGGCGGACATCCGGTCGGCAGATCCGGAATATTTTCCTCAAGCTTGCCCGGCCGGCGGGACGCCGGCAACGCGTTGTAACCGAACGTGACTTTTTCAAACGTGATTTGTCCCGTGAGCCGTGCCGGCATGATGGCGTTGGGCCGGCTCTGCACCTCCACCGGCGTGTCGAGCACTTCATAAACGCGCCGCGCCGCCGCGAGGCTCTGTTGCACGGAATTGGCCAGCGTCGAGATAGTCGCCACCTGTCCCGTGAATTGCTGGAGCAGGCCGGCGAATACCACCAGGCCGCCGCCGAGCGGGATTTTCCCCTGCACATACAGCCAGCCGCCGTAGGCGAACAGGATGACGAGGCTAAATTGCGATAGTAGTTGCGTGCCGGGCGTGAAGATGGACAGGTCCCAGAAAATCTTCCGCTGCTGCGAGGAGACGTCGTCGTTCGCGGACTCGAACCGGCGGACCTGATGCGCTTCGGCGGCGAAACCTTTCACCGTCTGCATCCCGCGGACGCTTTCACTGAACAGTAAAATCATGTGGTCTGACAGCTCGCGGTTGCGCAGGTAGCCCGGGCGCAGTCGCGCCGAATAGAATTGCGCGAGCCACCAGAGCGGCAACGAGACCGACAGGCACGCCAGCGTCAGCGCCGGGTGGATCCGCCACATGAAAAACGCATAGGCCGCCAGCGTCAGAATCATGTTCACGCCCTGCAACAGAACGCCGTCCACAAACAGCCGCGTGTTTTGCACGTCGCCCGTCACGCGATTGAAAATCGAGTTGGATCCGTGAACGTCGAAGAAGCTGAAGCTCAGGCGCTGCAGCTTGGCATAAAGTTGGGCCCGCAGCGTCGGCACAATTTCACCCTGGGTCAGGCGGGCCGTGATCATGTTGTAGATGTAAGTGAGCACGGCCCGCAGCGTGGCCAGCACAATGATCGCCACCGCGACCGCCGCCACAATCCGCAAGGCCGACCACGTCGCCGGCGGATGCCAGCCAAACGGATACACCGGCGGCGGCAGCGACGGATCGAGCGCCTGCCGGATCACGTCAATGACAAGGCCGAGCAATTTGAGTCCGGCGATGCCCAGCAGCAGCAGCACCAGGCTCAGCACCACCGACCAGACACAGTCGGCGCGAAACCGCCACGCCAGCGCGAGCAGCCGGCGAATCAATTTTCCCGTGGAATAAGGTTCGGCGGCGGCGCTGGGGCTGGATGTTCCGGACATTTTCAGGGCCTTCAAAATGCCGCAGTTGGAATGCGGGATCGAATTAAAAATCCAGGGAAAGCACGACCGGGAAAATTCTTCACTTGGTCGGGCTTCCACGCTCTGATTTAATCCCCATGGCTGAAATGAGCGAAGACAATCCATTCACCGAACCGGCGGTCCAGTCGAATCACGATGCGGGCAGTTCCAAACGTGCCTGGATCGTTGCCGTCAGCCTGGCGGTGCTGCTGATTGTGGCGGTGCTGCTCTGGGTCACCGCCCTGGCCGGACAGCGCAGTCTGGCCGCCCTCAAGCCCCGACTGGATGAAGCCAAAGCCAGCCTCGCCAGCGCCCAGGCCGAAGTCCAGAAAGCTCAGGACCAGATCGCCGTCTTGCAAAATCAGTTGGCCGATTTGGCGAAGGAAAAGGAGGCGACCACCCAGATGGCGAAAGCGCTGGAGGATGAAATGCGCTCCGGCCTGGAATCCAAGGATGTCACGATCTCGAAATTGCAGGGCAAGCTCACCGTGAACATTCTTGACCGGGTCATGTTCGATTCGGGCGAGGCGATCCTGAAACCGGACGGTGAATCCGTGATGCGAAAGATTGCGGCCATTCTCACCCAGCACCCCGAACTCAAGATTCACGTCATCGGCCACACCGACAATGTGCCCATGCGCAGCCGGTTCGCCAGCAACTGGGAACTGTCCACCGCCCGCGCCCTGGCGGCCGTGCACTTTCTCACTGAAAAAGCGGCCGTCGATCCGCACCGCGTCGGAGCCGTCGGTTATGGCGAGTATCGTCCCATCGCCGACAACGCGACCGCCGAAGGCCGGGCCAAAAACCGCCGGATCGCCATCACCATTTTGCCGGACGAACTCGCGGCCGCCGATGTGGTTCCGGCGCTGAAGCCCAATGCCATCACCAATTCCGAGGTTCGCCGTGCCGCCGGCGATTGAGCTGCGCCCGCGCACTTGCGAGAGTCACAGTCTCGCCCCTGCCTGCGCGCTCCGTCCGCATGCGGCCAGCGGCTGGCTGGGCAATTTTGTGCGGCCTCGACATCCTCCGGTTCGAATCATTTTTGCACCCCGTTTGTCAGGGATCTTGCGGCGAGCAAAGTGCCTTCGCAACCGGCCCATTTGATCCGATTGCAATGTTGGTCTTGACGAAGCGTGATGGAGTCGCATTAACTATGGCATCGCTGTGGTTTGTTTCCCTGCTTGAATTTGCGCCGGGCGCGGTTTTGTAAAGTCAACGCTGATGGGAACCGGTCAGATAGACACACCTTCAGCAGGTCAAGAACCCGCAGATCATCGTTAGCCAGTTTAGCTCAGTGGTAGAGCAACGGTTTTGTAATTCGATTAGGCATTTTCACCCCCTGTCACCCTCCGTCACCAACAGTCACTTTGGCCTGCAAACACTGCATTTTGGCAATATGAATGGTCACCTTGAATCACCCTCAAACACCAGTTTTCGCACCGAAGGGTGACAAAAACGGGTGACAAAAATTTATTGCATTGGCAGTCTTAAAACACTGCTAGAAAATCATGCAAAAGCTGAAATGAACCTCAACACGGGCCAACCCCGCCAAGTCAAAACGGCCCATTAAACCATCAACCACCTGATCATATGCCCGCCAAAAAGCGGAAAATCTCCCGTGCGCCGATCTCCGAACTTGACGCCACGCCCTCGCTGGCTGGCATCACCAACATGCTTGTCGGCGAAGGTGATCTGTTCTGGCATGATAAAATCCGGCGCGTTCTCGCCGCTGCCGGATTCGATACCGACCGTATCGAGCGCGAGGAATGCCACCCCGTTTGGCAGCTCAAGACGACGCGCATAACATTTCCGCTCGCCTCGGACACCGACACAGCGATCGGCCAACTTCGTTCCGTGCTGAACAAAGGCGGCATCCGGCTCAAGCGGGACGAGTTCAACATCATTGACTGGCGCAAGGACAAGCTCCGTTGTGTTTTCATGTTCAATTACGGTGCGCCCGGTGTCTGGCAAGCGCCGCCGCACCAAACCAAACGGCAGCACGAACTATGGCCCGCACCGCATTAACTTCCGTCGCCCGGACCGCGCGTCCTCCGGTCGTGTCCAAGAGCAAGTTCCTGAACGGCCAGCAGTGCGCGAAGCTGCTCTGGTACGCGTTCAACGCCAAGGATCAGATTCCCGCGCCGGACGCCACAACTCAGGCGATCTTCGATCAGGGCCACGAGGTCGGCGCGCTGGCCAAACAGATGTTCCCGGCTGGTGTTGAAATCAATGCTGGCGTCGCTGATTTCAACGAAACGATCCGGCGCACCAAGAAGGCGCTCAAGCTGCGCCAGCCGCTGTTTGAGGCCGCGTTTGCGGCCAACGGCGGCTACTGCCGCGTGGATATTCTCGCACCCGTTCTGGGTGGCGCTTGGGATTTGATCGAGGTCAAGAGCACGACCGCCGCGAAAGATGTTCACCTGCCCGATCTGGCTTTCCAGACGTGGGTGCTGGCGATGGCGGGCCTGAAAATCCGCCGCTGCTGCCTGCTGCACATCAACAGCGACTACGTCCGGCAGGGTGACGTCGACCCGAAGCAATTCTTCACCCTCGTCGATCTCACAGACCAAGTGGCCAACCTCGCCCAGACGGTTGAAGACAGCATCGACGACATGGTCACGGTGATCCAGCAGCCACAAGAGCCGGACATCAAGATCGGGGCGCACTGTTCCGACCCATATCCATGTCCGCTGCAAGACAAGTGTTGGGCCTTCCTGCCGGACCAGGACGTGACGACACTTTACCGTGGGGGCCAGAAAGCGTTCAAGCTGCTGGCCGACGAGGTGCTCGCCATGAAGGATATCCCGGACGATTACAAATTAACTGAGAACCAGACAATTCAGCGCGAAGCTGTCCTGAGCGGTGAGCCGCACGTTGATGGCCAGGCACTCGCGGCGTTTCTGAGCCAGTTGAAATACCCGGTCAGCTATCTCGACTTCGAGACGTTTAGCAGCGCCATCCCCCTTTTTTACGGCGTCCGGCCGTATCAGCAGATTCCGTTTCAATACAGCCTGCACGTGGTCCGGTCAGCCGGTGCCAAGCCGGAGCATTACGAGTTTCTGGCCGAAGGGCGGGACGATCCGCGCGCGGAGTTCATGCGCCGTCTGCAAGCCGATCTGCCGGACGCCGGGTCGGTGGTCGTGTATAATGCCGCGTTTGAAAAGGCGCGCTTGAGCGAGTGCTGCGAGCTGATGCCGGAGTTCAAATCTTGGAACCGGAAGATCGAGCGCCGGATCGTCGATCTCCTGCTGCCCTTCCGTGGTTTCCGCTATTATCATCCGCAACAGGACGGCAGCGCCTCGATGAAGGCCGTGCTGCCGGTGCTGACCGGGCGCAGCTACGCCGATCTGGAAATTCAGGAGGGCGGCACGGCCAGCATGGAGTTTCTGCGCGTGACATTTGGCGAAGTGCCGGAGGCGGAGCGCCAAAAGGTGCGCAAGCAACTGGAGCGTTACTGCGGGCAGGACACCGAGGGCATGATCTGGATCGTGGAGGCGCTGGAGCGGTTGTGCTGCGCATAACGGGCGGCGCAGGCCGCAAACACGTCGTGAGTTTTGGAGGGCTGCGTTGTCAGATGTATTGATGTTGAAGAATCAACATGAGGTGGCAGTTGGTTATAGGCCGCCAAGCACTATGCGCCAGTTATGAATGACCACGCTCAAATAACAAAAGTTCGAGTGAAAGCATTAACGGCGAACTTGGTCGGCACCCTGTTGCTGCTGGTGCTATGTGTGGGATTCATTGGCCTCGCTCGTCTGCTTCCAAACTATTCTTCCACTGAATCTAAGCTGGAACTTGTGATGCTGATCGGCTCGACGATTGTTTTGTTTGTCGCTCACGAGTTGCTCCACGGACTTGGTTTGGTTTGGTGGGCGAAAGTTCCCCGGAGTCACATTCGGTTTGGTTTCCTGTGGCGGGCTTTGGTGCTGTATTGTCATTGCACGACGATGGTCACCGTTCGCGACTATCGCCGGATGGCTCTGTTGCCGCTTTGGATCACCGGTGGTATCACGCTGGCTTTTCTACTCGTCTTCCCCGCTGATTGGCTCGGCTTAATCACGGGTATTGCTCTCGCCGCGTGCGTGGGGGATGTCTGGATGGCGGTTAAAATGCGCCGGTTTCCGGCGGATTGGCTCGTGCAGGATAGCCCTTCTGAACTCGGATGTGACGTAATCTCACCAGTCACCAAAATCATCGCCCATACAACCTGAATCCGATGGTCTCCAAGATGCGTCGGCCCTTTTACTGCGCAAACCCGATCTGGCGCTCGCCGTTGAACGCTGGGGCGACTGATTCACCATTATAGATTTCCGCCAAGCTGAAGTCCGGCTGGTCCGCGAGCGTCAGTCCCTTGGTCTGTGCCAGGCGCTCCGCCTCCGCGCGCGTCAGGCGGCGAAACTCGCGTTGTCCGATGAGGCGTCCCGGACGCAGCACGGCCTTGTCCAGCTTGCGCACCGGTGAGTTGGTCGTCGCCACGACATGAATTTTCAAGAAGTCACCCAGAAAGCCGTCGGCGATGTTCAGCAGGTTGCTGACCTTGTCGCGGCTGCCCGCTTCACGCGGCAGCAGCAACTCCTCGGCGTCCTCCAAGATGACGATCTTGAGCTTGTTTTTATGGCGCTTGGTCTGCTCAATCCAGAAGCTGACGAAGCTCGGATTGGCGAGCAGCTCCACCTCCGACAGCGGGATGACGTAGAACACCGCCTTGTCGATCAAGCGGGCCGACAGCGCCCGCAGGAAGTAGGTCTTCCCACAGCCCGGCTCGCCGTGGAAGATGGTCAGGCCGCTGGTCGCGCGATCCAGACGATCGCGCCATTCCTTTTCCCATGCCGGGAAGTCAGCGCCATAGTGAAGCGCCAGTTCCTCGGTCGTCACGGGCAGCGGACGGTTGATGTAAATCTTCTGGGCGTTCGCCCCGCCATTTTCAATGCTGATGATGTAGTGAAACGGCTTGTTCACCGCCTGCGGCTTCACGTAGCGGCGGAACTGCTTGGCGATCGCCTGCGCCGACTCAGGTGTAGGCGCGTAAATCTTGAAGGTGTCATCCCCTTCCAGACAGCCGAAGGCGTCACCGTCAAAGCGCAGCAGCAAGCGGAAGATTTTCTGATTGCCGCTCTGGTCGATGACCAAATCGGAGCGATAGGTGCGGTCGCGGTTTTCATCCGCGAGCTGTTTTAGCTTGAACGGCCCCTGCAGCTTGATTGCGTGATACGGACGGCGCACGAGATGGTCAAGCAGCCCGATCTTGATGAACGGGACGTCGTTCGGGAAGTAGCGATCCCAGAGCGTGGCGGTGTCATCCGGCTCTTCCAGCGGTTCAAGGTTGAGGGGCAGCGCCTCCGCCGGGGCGGTCAGCGGTTGTTCCGTTGTTTCGATCACAGTTTCCATTTTGTTCCTTTCGCTCAATAAATCTTTAGTCCGGTGACTTCATACAGCGGCGCGGTCCGATCATCCGCATCTGCCTTGAACGGATACGACCGGCAACCCAGCGCCGCGATCAGGGCTTCGCCCGCACGAACCGCCGCTTCCACTTCGTCCACGACGAGGTATTCATCCCGGCGGTGCCAGTTGTAATATCCGCACGACAGGTTCAGGCACGAGAAACCGAAGCGCCGACGCAGGGCCATGACGTCGCTGAACGGATGCTGCTGCCAGCGGGTCAGGCCGTGCGCCTGCATCACCGTCCCGGTAATAGGACCGGTGCTCCCGCAAGCTGTCCGCAACGCTGGCTGAGACATGCAGGTGGCCACGCTGCCGTCCGGCGGAGACATACAGCCTGCCGCCATCCGGCAGGGCGAACACGCGCGACCAGTGCCCGTCGAAACCGGGCGCAGGCGGCAAGTTCAACTGCGCCGCGATGGCCTCCGCCAAGATTGTTTGTTCCGGGGTCATAAACTTGAACAGCCAGAAGTTAACACGGCAAGTTGTCTTTGTCCATAAGACACCAACACAAGAAGCCGTCATGTAAATTCTTGACTGCTAGGCGGTCGTGCGCGAAGCTTTACGGGATATGGCAAAAGCAAAACTTGGTCCCACCGGTCCCGCTTACAACATCTCCAGCATCTTTGCCGCCCGCCGTGATCTCCGGCCTGTTTCCAAGGCGCTCGTGAAAGACACCGACCTCGGCGTGGAGGAAGCCGACCTGCTCGTCCTGCTTTACGGGTTCCGAAAACTGGGCTGGACGGATTGCACGGTTTACGACGACGGCTTTGTGAATTTCGCCGACCTTAAATCGAACACGGTCTATGACCCCAGCCTGTTCACCCGGCGGCTCAGCAAGCTGAAAGCGCTTAAAATGGTTTCGACCCGCTTAGGCCGGAAGTTTGATCCGACACTGCACGGGAAGGCGCAACAGGTGCGCATCGAGGCTGCTGGAATCGCCGCCATCAAGCCCATCTGGGATCAATATGTTCAGTTTTGCGAAGATTTGTTAAAGGGATGCTCGAAAGAAGAACTTGCGGCGCACCAGAAAGTCAACGAGCGGATCAGCCAGATTCTTCGGGCGCGACGTGACCCAGACAAGCAGGTGCTGGGGTTGGCGTCTTGAGGCTATGGCTGCGGTCTGGGTTGCAACCGGAACCTGGCCGCGATCCGGTCGCCTTGAATGAGAGCCACGAACAGGCCCGGCACGATCTGGCACTGGCAGCCGCGCGCGATGTAGCCGAGAAAGCGTTCCACCTCGACAACATTGGAGTATTCAGTGTTGGTTCCCCGGTTGAAGCGCATTTCCCAGCCGTCGAGGTCACCCAAATTCCGAACGTCAATGTCTGCAAAGCCCGCCGCCTCGGCCCAGCTGCGCAGGTCATTGCGCCGAAGCTCCACCGGGTCGTTCAACTGGATGTTTCGCAGGACCCATTCCCGGATGTCGAAGTCATCATTGGGATCGACGACAGCGGCGGGCGGCAGGTTGGCGTCAAGTTGAGCGCGGGATAATGTTTGGTTCGTCATGATATTACACAAGCTCCGTTTTCCGTCGCCACTCTTCGCTTGAGCACCGCAAAAAAGTATTCCCCTTGTTCTTTAGTAGAGTTCAGAATTGCGAGATCAAGAAGCCCTCCCCATTTCAGGGTAATGTTGCTCACCGAACCGGAAAAGAAGGTGTTCTTGCTTTTTTGCCACATGAACCGAAGTTGGCTCAATGGCAAATCCTTTACTTGCATGACTTCACTGCAGCCCAGCTTTTCTCCACCGAACCAAACACGTTTGTCTGTCAGTGCAACGTAAAGCGGCCAGTCGACTTTCAGTCCGATTTGACATTTGAAAACGTAGATAACCGCAGTCCGCGCTTCCGGGCCTAAAAGAGATTTGATGCCGCGGAGCACTGACACTGGAATTCCACTTGGTGGAGCTTTGGCCATCTCTTCTTCAATTTCTTGTCTGTTTTCTTGATGAACACCACCGAGTTTTGATGCTTTAGCAACTGCCACAGCAATCTTGTCACCGATTGCCATTTCCACTTCGGCCAGTGCCTTGGATTGCAAATTGAAATCCACGTCGCCGCCGAAGCATTTTGCGCATCCGAAATCCAATAATGTTTCTGTTACATGCCTAACGCTTTCCAAATACTCTACAATCTTCCTGCCTGCCAGACGTTCCGCGTCCAATTTGGCTTTTCGTTGCTCCCACAAAAGTCCTGCTTGCCTCTCTCTCTCTGAAAACCCTTGGACCACCGCAGTGAAAGTGCCCAAAGCCGCACCTGTTCTTCCAAGCCCGCCTGCGAGTTGTCCCACGGCAGCGCCCCTGAGTGCTGCGCCAAGCACACTTGACTCCTGAAGTCTTCCGGCTGCGATACTCAGGTCGATGTGGCAATCTTTCAATGCCTCCAGATAACTAGCGAGAATCCCGTCAGTCTTCACGAAGCAATCTTCACGAATTTGTCGGGCGAGGGCTGTCGTGGGCATTCCGCGCACATCCAGCAAGGCCGATGTGCGTCGCAGCGTAATCGCGAACTGCTGGCAGCAAGTTTCTGTGAAATCATCGGCAAAAACCAGAAAACACAAGAGTCTTTCATCAATTGGCAGGCATTCGTCATCCGCACTTGGATTTGTGAATGGCTGGAGAAGTTTTGTTGCTGCCGTCAGAGCAATGGTAGCCAGTTCTTTGTATATCCCCTGTGTCGTCATCACAGAACTTGAGTTTTCCGCGCGGGGCATCGGTGGCGGTGGTGGCGGCGTGAACAATGGCCCCGCATCAGAAATCAACATTTCTCCGCAGTGCTTACATAAGACAGCCGCGTCTTGAATTTCTTCAGCACAGTATGGGCATATTTTCATGGTCTGTGATGGAGGTTTTATCAGTCGGCCTACAAAGGTGGTTGCAGAACAGATGTAATATTGACTTGAATGACTTTTCCAAAAAATGACGTCGTCATGTCATTGATCTCACCGACAATCACTAGCTTTTGCCACTTCACGATCTTTGTGATTTGACTTGCATCTTCGATGGGGAAAGTCCCCTTGATTTTGTAATTCGCGAGAATAATTCCATCGCCTTTGAACACAATGGAGTTTTCATCTGGCCGCAGGTCTTGAACTACGCCAGAGTATTTAATTCGCCGACCCTTGTAGTGCGTTGTGAACTTCTGATAGGCTGCGTCAGTTGTTGCTCCTACGTTTTGAGATGACCCGCCTCCATAGCCGTTCTGCGTTCGGGCCGCGTAGATTACCGTTCCGCCGGAGTCAGTGACCACGTAACTGGCGGGGGAAGCAAACAAATCATCCACCATCTCCGACAGATTAAGGGCTGGTATGGTTTTGAGATAATCGCGCTCAGCTTCCATGATCTTGCTCCTAATACCCAGGGCCGCTTGGTCGCCGCTTCGGATAGCGAGCGCTGCGTTTACCGCTGCGATGGCCTCTAGCCATTTTTGCTGATCGAGCAGCGAACTGGCCATGCGTATCGCGTCTTGGTATGGTTTGACGCGATTCATACTTTCCGTTGTTTCCTGCAACAACTGAGTTGCGGTCGGATCATTCGGTTTGGCAAGCAGGGCAGCCCTACAAAACACAGCTGCCTGTTCTGGCTCGCCATTTCCCAAGACTCTGCGGGCGTCGGCGAGTGCTTCCCGGTACTGCTGCTCCCGTAATTCGACCGCGATCACTGGCTGCATTGCTGTGAGCTGTTTAAGCTCGACGCCATCAGGCTTTATATTCATCGCCTTTTTTATGCACTGATCAGCCAGTGCCCAATCTTTCTTTTGAAAGTGCAACATCGCATCGCTCACGGCGGTTTGGTATTCGGTCTCCCGGTCCCGCAAGGCGATCCGTTGCGGCAATTCGACCTCTAGCATCTTTGTCGCATCCGAGGCGTGGCGACCTGCCGGAAATCGATCGAGGTATCCACGGTAAAATACGAATGCCCCTTCATAATGCGTTCCGGCTGCTGCGCCAGCCGCAGTGGTCGTGTTCCACGCTTGCTCGTCCGCAGCAGCGGCATGACGTCCTGAAGGAAATCTTTCGACATATTGCCGGTAACACCGGAAGGCATCTTCGTAATGTGTTCCGGCTCCGTTCGCAGCGGCATTGGCTGTATTCCACACTTGATCGTCTATTTGCTGTGGCAGGATAACCTCAACAAAACTTGTGGCGTTAGAAGTATGGCGACCATGAGGATAAAGCCCGAGGTATTGCCGGTACTGCTGGATGGCCTGCTCGTAATTGGTCCCCGCTGAATTGGCTCCCGTGGAAGCCAATTCCCATGCCTGATCATCCATTAGCTGCGGCAGTGTCACCTCGACCAACGACTTTGCTTGGACGGCGTGACGCCCTGCGGGAAGCTGATCGAGATATTGCCGATATTGCTGGATGGCCTGCTCGTAGTTTGTCCCTGCTGCTCCTTTCGCAGCATTCTTCCATGCGCGTTCGTCCGACTGAATGCCAAGCATATGCAGGCAGACCAAAACCAGTCCGATCACGACGGCTGTCAATCCCGTTGCCAACGCTGCCCAGCGTATGTTTCGAGCTGATCTAATTGCGCTCGTTGAACGGCGCACGCCTCGCTCAGCTGGTTCGTAATCAGCGCATACAGCCAGAGCCTGCCTGTATGCGGTAATCGCGGCGGAGTGGTTGCGCGCCTCAAATAATTGATCGCCACGCTGAGTGCTGAAGGTGGCCTCCTTAATTGATCTTTTTATTTCCTGCCGCGTGTCAGAGGCTCTCTCGATATCCGAATTCAAAGCCACGAGTTCGTCCAGATAAGCCTGTGCGGCTACATAACGCTTTTCTTGTAATGATTGCGGGATGACCTTCTCGGAAAGTTCGACTAAGCGCTGCTGCTTCTCTGCGTGCTGGCGCAAGGTGGTTAACTTCGTATCTTCAAAGCTCGAAAGCCCTTCGTCCAGCACGACGACAGCCTCGCCGAATCGACCGGCAGAAATGAGCGTTTCGGCCTGGGCAATAATGCCCGACTTTTTCTCTTCCAAACGCGCCGCTTTGGCTGTTACCTCGGCATCCCTCGGCACCTGACATGCCTCAATCAAACTGGCCCCACATTCGCTACAGAAACGGCTTTCGCCAAGGTTGAGCTTTTTGCAGGTCGGACATTGACCAACTGTCGGCGGGGCAGTTGCCACAGTCGCCCACTGGTCAGGGGAATCTACCGGCGAGGTCGCGGCGGAACCCAGTGAAGACGGCAACATTTTCCTGCAATGCTTGCACTTGATCGCCGCATCCTGAATTTCCTCTGCACAGTATGGACATTTTTTCATGGCCTTTTTAATTGCTAGGTAAAGCGTAGCAATAAAGAACCCCGCAAGCAGTTAAGGTCAAGCTCATTTATTGAGCGTATGGCCAGAACCAAAACACCTGCCAACATCGTCGGCCCGCAAATCCGCAAGCGGCGCTCCGACCTCAACCTCACGCAGGAGGAGCTGGCCACCCGCTGCCAGCTGGCCGGTTTGGATATTTCCCGTGGTACGTTATCGCAGATCGAGGCCCAGCTGCGTTGCGTCACCGATGACGAGCTTTTTGCATTTGCGCGAATTCTCAAGGTCACCACCGACAGCCTGTTCCCGGTGGAGAAGCGGGTGCGCAAGTCCGTCAGCCGTCCAGCCCGCTGAACATTCGCACGTGCTGGCTATCCACCAACGGACACTTGGCCTTCGGCATGATGAGCGTTGACATCGGCGCGAAGCCGCCACAGGTTTTAGCATTGTGTTTGACCGCGCACAGATGAAAGCGAAGGCCATGGAACTTGCCGCCTGCGGCGTGTTCATCGGCACGTCGAGCTGGAAATACGATGGCTGGTTCGGCCAACTTTACGACCCCGCACGTTACGAATATCGAGGCAAATTTGCCGATGCCCGATTCAAGCGTAATTGTCTGACTGAATACGCCGAGGTGTTCAAGACGGTCTGCGTTGATGCAGCCTACTACACTTTTCCTTCGCAAAAATATCTGGAAGGGTTGACCGCGCAAGTGCCGACAGATTTCCAGTTTGGTTTCAAAGTCACCGACGAAATCACGATCAAGAAATTTCCGAATCTGGCGCGGTTCGGTCATCGCGCGGGCAAACCGAACGAGCATTTTCTGAATGCCAAATTGTTCGCGGATGCGTTCCTGCGACCGTGTGAGCCGTTTCGGAATCACGTCGGACTGCTGATGTTTGAGTTTTCCAGATTCTATCCCAGCGACTACGAGCATGGCCGGGACTTTGTAGCTGATCTGGACAAGTTTCTCGGCCAGCTTCCCAAGGGCTGGCCCTATGCCGTAGAAATGCGAAATCACAAATGGTTGCAGCCGGATTATTTCGCGTGTCTCTCGCGCCACGGAGTCACGCACGCCTTCAATTCATGGGATGCGATGCCGAGCGTCAACGAGCAGATGGCGCTGCCCGGCGGCAGGACGAATCCGAATCTTACCGCCGCGCGATTCCTGTTAAAGCCCGGACGCAAGTATGAGGAAGCGGTTAAAACATTTCAGCCATACGACAAGGTGAAGGAACCATACCCAGATGCGCGGGCAGCGGGTGTGGCGCTAATTGCAGAGGGAAAAGCCGCTGGGCCTGATCGTAAGACGTTCATCTATGTGAACAACCGGCTTGAGGGCAATGCGCTGGAAACGATTGACGCGATGCTGGAAAGAGTCACGGCCCAAGAAGCGGCTGGAACTTTCAATTACTAGCGTGGTATCAGAGCAACGCGAGCTGCGGGCTGGTTTTCAATTCCGGCTTTTGCTGTGCCGAGAAATTCCGCAGTGTTTCCAATTCCGAATTGATGACGTTGCGTTCAAAGGGGTGCGTGCGTTCGCAAAACCTTGCTCCTAGCCAGAGCAGAAATTCATCTGACGATTTCCAAAAGAATGCAGGCAGCACCGCCGCAACTTCCTGCACCGATTCACGGCAATCAATCTTCACCGCCTGCGGAACGCCGCCCTGCGCCCAGCCGGGCGGCAGTTCCGCATAGGCGCGATTTGGATTCAGAGCCAGCCACAGCGTCCTTGAAAGTGTTTTGTGCAAATGATGGGAACCGGCTCCGAACGGCCCGTAACGCTGCCAGCCCGGTTCCGGCACATCGGCCACCGCCAGTTCCAGACAATTTTCCACCATCCGCCAAACGATAAACCGAGTCTTTGCTGGCCAGACCCCGGCGCGATTAAATTTTGGCTTGAGCGAGCGGATCAGTTTCTTCTCGTGCCGCAGCGCCGCCGACTCGGTGGGACAAAACTGAAAATCAATGCGTGCGACCGCGTTCACCATTTTCAAGTGACGGCGCGGCATCCGGTCGGGATTCGCCACCCGGTAATTGCCCAGTCGTTGTTTCAAATCCTTCGCCTTGCCGACGTAAAGAATCTTGTCCTGGGCGTCCTTCATCAGATACACGCCGGGACGTTTGGGCGCGTTGCGGAAGAATTTCCTTCCCAACCGCCGGTCAAGCGGTCGCGGGTCAGGAATGAGAAGCAGTTGCGCCATGCGGCTCGCATTTTTAGTCCAGCCGTTCACGGATTACCAGCCCAACCGAAATCTTTGTGAACAATTCCGGGTTGACAAGGGGACGTGGTGAAATAGTGTCTAAACAGACACTATGAAAGCATTGACCCGACGACAACAGCAGATTCTTGATTTCATCCAGAAATGGCAGCAGGCGCGCGGCTCCATGCCCTCCTCACAGGAAATCACGGCGCAATTTGGTTTCCGTAGCCCCAATGCCGTCACGGGGCATTTGCGCCTCATGCGGAAAAAGGGAGTTATCGCCAGCGAGCCGGGCAAGGCTCGTTCGTTGCGCGTCACGTCACCGCTGGCGAAGCTGCGGAGCCTCATTGTGGATATTCCACTTTACGGCTCAATTCCAGCGGGGCCGCCCCAAGCCCGCGAGCAAGAAGCTGAAGGTTGCGTCTCCGTGGACGTGGAAAGCATCGGCTACAAGCCCACGCGCAACGCCTTCGCGCTCCGCGTGACGGGCGATTCGATGATTGGCAAGCACATCCTCGACGGTGATTTTGTCGTCATGGAGCATGGGCCGGACCCGCGTAACGGCCAGATCGTCGCCGCGCTGATTGACGGAGCCAGCACGCTCAAAACCTTTGTGCTGAAAAACGGCAGGCCGTATCTCAAAGCTGAAAACCCGAAGTATCCCAATCTCATCCCGGCGCAGGAGTTGATGATTCAAGGCGTTTTCAAGGCACTGATCCGCCGCGCAAAGGAGTGACGCCCGGACAGCGGTTGTCCGAGCCAGTTTGATAGGAATTATGTCATGATTGTTCATCTTGATGCCGATGCGTTCTTCGCGTCCGTTGAACAATCGGCGGACGCGCGGTTACGGGGAAAGCCTATAGCGGTCGGTGGCGAAAGTCGGGGCATCATTGCCTGCGCCTCCTACGAAGCGCGCAAGTTCGGCATCTACACGCCGATGCCCACGGTGCGGGCGCGAAAACTTTGCCCGAAGTTGATCGTGCTGCCGGGCGATTATGACCGTTACGAACAGTTTTCCAACTGGATGTTTGGCTACGCCTACGACGTCACGCCGGACGTGGAACGAACTTCCATTGACGAAGGCTATTTTGACATCACGGCCAACCGCAGCAAACCGGCCATTGAAATCGCGCGAACCATCGGCCAAGCCATCCGGCAGTCGTTGAAGATCAACGTGAGCGAAGGCATCGCCTCCAACAAGCTCATCAGCCAGATCGCGTCGAAGCTCAACAAGCCTGCGGCGTTCCTAACCGTGCCTGCCGGTGAGGAAAAGATGTTCCTGCATCCGCTGCCGAACAAATGGCTGCCGGGCGTCGGGCCGAAAACCGCCATCCGACTGAATGCGGCGGGACTGGCCCTTGTCGGCCAGATTGCCGCGACCCCGACCGATCTGCTGGCGCTGCTGCTGGGCAATCAGGCACCGCTCATGCGGCAGTTTGCCAACGGCATTGACGAACGCCCGCTGCTGCCCACCAGCGAGCCGCAGAAGTCATTCAGCAAGCAGGAGACGTTCAACGAAGACGTGACCGACGAGGAATATGTTGAAGCCCTGCTTCGACGCATGGCCGATCATCTCTTTGCCGACGTGCGCGCCGAGGGCCGGAGCGTGCGGACGTTGACGGTGAAGGTGCGTTACAACGACCGTGACGAAAATTCGCGGGCCGAAAGTCTGCGCGAGCCGACCGATCTGGAAACGGACGTTTATGGTCGGTTGCGCGGAATGTTGCGCGAGGCGTGGCAGCGACGCGTGAGCCTGCGGATGGTGTCGTTGAAATTATCCAACGTGTATGACGGCGTGTTTCGCAGCGAACTCGCACTTGAAAGCAACGCCCGGAACCACGAAGCCCGTGAACGGCTGGCGACGGTGCTGGACGAGTTGCGGCGCGTCAAAGGCTGGCCGGTGGTCATGCGCGGCCACGATCTGCGGTTGCGGGATGCGCCCAGAGACATTGTGAAAGAGCGCGCTCGGCCACAGATCAAAATTCAGTTCAAGGTCGCGCCGCGAGCCTCCCAGCCACCCAAGGCCACAACCTACGTTCCGCTGCGCGTTCGCAGTCATTACACATTTCTCGACTCAACGCTTTCACCCGCCGCCATCGTGAGCCTTGCCCGGCAGCATGGCCTTCCCGCAATCGCCCTGACCGACATCGGCAATCTGCATGGCGCGGTGGAATTCGCGCAGACCGCGAAGCGCGCGGGCATCAAACCGATCTTCGGCGCGGAATTACTGGTGAACAACCAACCGCTTCTGCTCTACGTCGAATCGGCGCGGGGTTATCACAATCTGAACCGCCTGCTTTCCGTGAAGGCGGAGGCCGGTGAAGAAGGGGCGGTGGCAGCCCAGCAGCGCCACCCGATGCCGTTGGAACGTCTTGACGGTTTCACCGATGGCTTGATTGCGGTCGGCGCGGACGTGCGGTTGGCCGAATTGTTTCCCCGCCGGTTTTATCAGTTGGCCACGAAGCAAATCGCCACCGGCAGCTTGCCGGTTGTGGCGTGTCCGGCGATTCATTACGCCTTGCCGGATGACCGGATGAAATATGACATCGTGCAATCCATCCGCACGCTGACGTTGCTCCGTCAAGAACACCCGGAGAAGCGACTGGACGGACGGCTTGACTTCCGCACACCAACGGAAATGCTGGCCGCCTGCAAAGATCATCCCGAATGGCTAGCGCACTCGCTCGAAATCGCAGAGCGGTGCAACTTTGACA
>TBL_comb47_HYPODRAFT_10002878_pt1 | contig 20845 bp, 12 predicted proteins | sample TroBogypolimnion_40_FD_10682 | JGI IMG/M metagenome (IMG submission 10682) | reverse complement strand
TCAAGGCCGGCAAATTGGAGCAACTCAAAGTCACCCCGGAGTCACGGGCCAAGGATGTGGTCAACATGCCGGGAAAATGAAGCAACACATGCCAATAGGACATGAATTGGGTTGCAAATTGAGGACAACCGTCTCGGCTGTCAGGGAAAACGGGCGTCCCGCCTGTTGAAGAGATGTCATGGCATTCCAAATAGAATCAGCAAGATGAAACGCTCACTTCTCAACATTGCCGCGATTGTGCTAGCCTCCGGATCCGTCGTTGCCGCAGCCGGCCCGACCTGGCTCGACACCTACAAAATCGTCTGGGACAGCCAAAGCACCGACGCCCGCGGCTCGATGCCCATCGGCGGAGGCAACCTCGGGCTCAACGTGTGGGTGGAGAAGGACGAGTTGCTGATATATTTCGGCAGTCCTGATTCCTGGAGTTATCGGGGTGCGGGCTTCAACACCCAGATGCAAACCAAGCTCGGCCGCCTGCGCTTGAAGCTCACCCCGGTGGCATGGGCCAAGGAATTCCGCCAGGAGTTGGACCTGACCACCAACTCGATCCTGGTGAGCGGAAAAACCTCCGGCGGCAATGCCCTCAAGTTGCGCGTCTGGGTGGATGCCCTGCAAGCGGTGGTGCACCTGCAAGGCCAGTCCGATCGGCCGTTGGAGGTCGCGGTGTCCGTCGAATTCCCCACCGGTCCGGCGATGGCGCCCCACAACGCCGGCCAGACCTACGGGCCCTTGGTTAGGGAGGGACGCATCGATGGTGATGCCATCGAGTGGTGGGAGCGCAGCCCGGCCATCGACGAGGGCCGCAACGAGTACATCCGCAGGTTCAACATCGGGGAGCTTGCGGAATTGCTGCCCAACCCCATGGCTAACAGAACCATGGGCGGTCGGCTCTCCGGCGCCGGTTTTGCGCCCGATGGCACCGGGCAAGGGACCTACGACGGCCGGGAGTTTCGATCGGTTAGGCTGAAATCCGCGGCGGCGCTCACGACCATCGACCTGCGCGCCTCGCTGCGCATCGCCCAGGACGCCACGCTGGAGCAATGGCAGGCGCAGGTGAAAAAACTCGATGCGTCCAAACGCTCGAGCGCGCAAGCGGATTGGAAGGCGAGTGCGGCTTGGTGGCAGGGTTTCTGGGACCGCAGCCATATCGTGATCAATCCGGGCAAGGGAACGGACGATCCGGCCTGGCAGACGGGCCGCAACTATCAACTTTTCCGCGCGTTGCTGGCCAGCAACCGGACCGGCGAATTTCCGACGTTGTTCAACGGCGGTCATTTCACCTGCGAGCCCAACCCGGATTTCCGCAACTGGTTTGACTGCCAGTTCATGGCGCAGAACCAGCGGCTGGTGTATTGGCCGATGTTGAAGAGCGGTGACTTCGACCTGCTCAAGGTTGGACTGGAGTTCTATCGACGCCACGCCGCTCTCCAAACCGCCTGGGCCAAACATTTCTGGCATGTGGACGGCCTGGCGTTTCCCGAGGGAATGGGCATCTATGGCGCGGATTGGGGACCCAACCCCGAGGGCCATGGCGGTCCCGGTCATTTGACATATCATAACATCAGCGGCATGGAGTTCGCGATCATGATGTTGGAAACGGGAAGTTATGGCGGCGCCGATGTCCGGCCCTATCTGCCTGTTGCGGTGGGCTATCTCAAGTACTATGACCAGTTTTATCGGGCCCAGACCAAAAAGCGAACAGGCAAGGAACTGGATGACAGCGGCCGCTTGGTCATCTTCCCCGGCGATGCCATCGAGATGTATCAGGACACACGCAATGACGCCTGCGCCATTTCCGGGTTGATGGCGCTGAGCAGGGCCGTGCTTGCCTTGCCGGCCAACGTGCTGCCTGGCGAACAACGCGCGTTTTGCGAGGCGTTCCGCAAGACCCTGCCACCGCTGCCCACCCGTGATCGGCGCGGGCACCAGACGCTGGCGCCCGCGGAATCGTGGAAGTCGGTTTCAACCTGGGATAACATCGAGCTGCCGGAGATGTATCCCGTCTTTCCCTTCCACATCTATGGCGTCGGCAGGCCGGACCTGCAATTGGCGCGCGACACCTGGGAGTTTAGTTTCGAGCATCCGCGACAGAAACGCAACTTCTGCTGGTATCAAAGCCTCATCTACACCGCCGACCTCGGGCTGGCGGATCAAGCCCGCGAGTTTGCCATGGCCAAATTCCTCTGGCCCAGCCGGGAAAAGGGCGCGCAATCCGGCATGCGTTACCCGGCGTTTTATGACACCTTCGGATTCTGTCAGCGCCCGGACTTCGACCACGGCGGTTGCGCCATGGTCGGCTTGCAGGACATGCTGATGCAAACCGTCAACGACAAAATCCTGCTCTTTCCCGCCTGGCCCAAGGACTGGGATTGCGAGTTCAAACTGCACGCGCCATCCAACACCACCGTGGCCGGCGTGCTCAAGGCCGGCGTGTTGGAAAAACTAACAGTGACTCCGGAGTCCCGCGCCAAGGACGTGGTGAATATGCTGGGTAAATGAACGATGGGGAACGCCGGCGTCTCGCCGGCTGCGTTTGGCATCCTGCCAAACTCTTCCTCCAGCTTAAGCAATGAGAATACACCGTATGAACACTACCAGGACACTTGATGCACGAAAGAATGTTCGGCAGGATGCCGAACATTGCCGACAGGATGCCGGCGCTCCCCAAGACCTCCGACGGGATGCCGGCGCTCCCCATTCGCCAGATGGACTCCCAATCATGAGCAGAATGCTTTTGAGAATGGCGACGGTGCTGGTGCCATTTTGCTGTATCGGATTATCGGGGTCTGCCCGGGCTGAGGAGCAGAAGGCAAGCCTGTCTTTGACATCCCCCGTTTCCTGCCAGGTGTTCCAGCGCGGCAAGGCAGACCAGGCGGCCATCCTGATAGAAGGAACCCTCGCCGAGACAGCCGACGTGATAGAAGCCAAGGCCGACCTCGCACCGGGCGCCAAGCTGGGCACTCCCACAAAATGGGTCGCCGTGACACCGCCGGGTCGGAAGGTTGCGGGAAAGTTCTCCGTTTGTCTAACATTGCCGGCGGGCGGCTGGTATCAGGTGACGCTCCGTGCGCGGGCGGGCGACCGGATGCTTGCGCAGCAAACCGTGGACAAGGTGGGCGTCGGCGAGGTGTTTGTCACCGCGGGTCAGTCCAACTCCGCCAACTTTGGCAATCCGCGGCAAGTGGCGCAAGACGAGCGCGTGGTCTATTTTGATGGAAAAAGTTTCGTGCACGCACAGGATCCGATCCCTGGCGGCTGCGGTGGCGGTGGCAGCCCGTGGGCCTTGCTAGGCGACCGGATCGCGGCCTCGCAGCAAGTCCCCGTTTGCTTTCGCTCCGCTTCATTGAACTGGACCGAAGTCGCAGCCTGGCTCCCCCCGGACACCGTGCTCTACAAGAACCTATCATCCTGTGTGAAAGCCTTTGGCAAAGACGGCGTGCGGGCCGTGCTCTGGCACCAGGGCGAGTCCGACACCTTGGTCAGGACTTCCGCCGAGACCTACTGTGAGCGGGTCAAGACCATCGTCGAGGCGCTCAATAAGGACGTCGGATATCAGTTGCCATGGTTGGTGGCGCAAGCCTCATTCCATCCTGGGTCACAGGCCCCGGAACAGGAACTGGTGGCCAAAGGACAACAACTGCTCTGGGCCAAGAAGATTTGCTTCCAAGGGCCGCTCACCGACGACCTGCTGGGCCCGGAGTACAGGCATGACGGCGTGCATTTCAATCAGAAGGGCCTCGCCAAACATGCGGAACGGTGGTACGACGCGTTGAGCAAGGCATTCAATTGGAAAGCCACCGGTACTAAACCCGAGATCCCTGGATCCCCATGACCCATCTCCCAAATACAACCCTCACACCAGAAATCTGAGACAAAGGAAAACCCAATGATCCAAGTTTTGTTTTTGTCCCCCTTTTTCTGTCAGCCAAATGCCAGTCTCCCGCGAACCGTAAACCACCCACCCTCACCAAGCCATTCGGAGCATACGAAATGAAAAGAATGAAAACGCTTTTGTTAGCACAAACACTTCTATTCGCAGCCTTGTCAGCGCATGCCGACGTGACCCTCAACGCGATTTTCGCCGATCACATGGTTCTCCAACGGGACATGCCGGTGCGGGTCTATGGCTCCGCCGTGCCCGGCGAGAAGGTGTCGGTCGCCTTTGCGGGCCAGAAGAAGNCCGCTCTAACCGACAAGGACGGCCAATGGACGCTCAAGCTGGATGCCATGAAGGCGTGCACAACCTCCGCGGTCATGACGGTGGCTGGTAAGAACACTCTCACGATCAGTGACATTGTCGTCGGCGACGTCTGGGTGTGCAGCGGCCAGTCCAACATGGATTTCACCCCCGGTGCGTACGGCGGCCCGTATGATCCCGCGGAGTTCGACGTGCCTTTGCTGCGGCAATTTCATTGCGTCAATGAGCCGTCGATGAAACCCGTGACGGCGGTGACGGCGAATCTGGTCAAGCCGGGAGACAGCGGCTGGCTGGTCTGCTCCAAGGAATTTGGCAACCGTTTCAGCGCGGTGGGCCTGTATTTCGGCCGCAAGCTCCAGCAGGAAACCGGCGTGCCCATCGGCCTGATCAAATCGGCATGGAACGGCACGAAAATCGAGACCTGGATCTCGCCCGAGGGGGTGGCGGCGGTGCCGGAACTAACAGCACCGAGGGACCTTCCGGCCGAGCCCGTGATCAGCGGCAGCTATCCCGCCACGTGGCACTGCCTCTATTACGGCAAGATCTATCCGTTCACGTCCTTCGCCATCAAGGGTGCCATCTGGTATCAGGGCGAATCCAATGGTGACGAGGAGGAGAGTTATTTTCAGAAGCAGCGCGCCCTCATCGGCGGCTGGCGCAAGGCCTGGAACCAGGGCGACTTCCCGTTCTATTTCGTGCAACTGCCCGCCTGGCAGAAACCTAACGACAATCCCGCCGGCGGTGACGGCTGGGCGAGGTTCCGCATGGGGCAGTTGAAGTCGCTGACCATTCCGCACACCGGCATGGCGGTGGCCATCGACCTCGCGGATGTCGGCAAGCCCGATGACATCCATCCCAAGGACAAGAAGGGCGTCGGCGAGCGACTCGCACTCTGGGCGCTGGCCAAGGACTATGGCAAAAAGAACCTGGTTTACAGCGGTCCGTTGTACAAGGGCATGACCGCCGAGGGCGGCAAGATACGCATAAATTTCGACAGTGTCGGCTCCGGCCTGATGATTGCCACCCGAAAGGGCGGCTTTGAGCCGTTGGTCAGGGAGCCTCAGGGGAAGCTGCGGCGCTTTGCCATCGCTGGCGAGGATAAGGCATGGGTCTGGGCGGAAGCCGTCATTGATGGCAACACGGTATTGGTTTCCAGTCCCAAGGTGCCCAAGCCGGTGGCGGTGCGCTATGCGTATTCGATGTGCCCGGAGGGCTGCAATCTCTACAACAACGAAGGCCTGCCCGCCTCACCCTTCCGCACCGACGCGTGGGAGAAATAGCTAAATACAAACGAACATGAGAACGAACCAGAACATGAATCTTGTGGCAGCCCTGATGGTTGTTATGACCACCGGTGCCTTATCTTCCTCCGCCGCGGTGCCGCGCCCCGAGCATCCGCGACCCGACTTGCAGCGCGACAACTGGCTGACGCTCAACGGCGAGTGGCAGTTTGAGATCGACAAGGCGGCCGACGGCGACTCCCGCGGCCTAACGTATGGCAAGGACCTCAACGCGAAGATCATCGTCCCGTTCTGCCCCGAGAGCAAACTCTCCGGACTCGCGGTGCCCACCACGCAGCACATGAAGGACGTCTGGTACCGCCGCACGTTCGAGCTGCCGGCGGCGATGCAAGGCAAGCGGGTGCGCATTCATTTCGGCGGGGTGGACTACCGGTCCTGGGTTTATGTCAACGGCCAGCTTGCCGGATCACACGTCGGCGAGAACGTGGAGTTCAACTTCGAGATCACCCGGTTCCTCAAGGCCGGGCCCAACGAAGTGGTGGTCAAAGTGTTGGATGATCTATGGTCCGGACTCCAGCCGGCCGGCAAGCAGTCGGGAGGCGATCAGAGTGCCGGCTGTTTCTACACCCGCACCACCGGCATCTGGCAGCCGGTGTGGCTGGAAGCCGTGGGCTCATCCTATATTGAAAGCATCTCGGTGGTGCCCGATCCCGACAACTCGCGGGTGCTCATCGACGCCAAGATCAACGGTGCGGATCCGGATCTAACACTCAAGGCGGAGGCGTTTGCCGAAGGCCGCCTGGTGGGCTCGGACAGCGCCAGTGGCCCGTGGCAATGCCGTCTCGTGCTCAATCTCAAGGAGAAGAAGCTGTGGGCGCCGGGTGCGCCTTTCCTCTATGATCTGAAGCTCACGCTCGCCAGCGGCAAAACCAATCTCGATGAATTGAAGAGTTATTTTGGGCTGCGCAAACTCGCCATCGAGGGACGCAAGATCCTCATCAACGGCAAGCCGGTATTCCAACGCTTGATCCTCGACCAGGGGTTCTATCCCGAAGGCATCTGGACGGCACCCTCCGACGAGGCGCTCAAGCACGATATCGAGATGAGCATGGCCTGCGGCTACAACGGAGCGCGCCTCCATCAGAAGGTATTCGAGCCGCGCTTCCTCTATTGGGCCGACAAGCTCGGTTATATGGTCTGGGGCGAGTATCCCAACGCAGGCTATGGCAACCAGCCGGCGGGTTTCTCGGCCGTGGTGAACGAATGGACTGAAATCCTTCTGCGCGACCGCAACCATCCATCCATCGTCGGTTGGTGTGCCTTCAACGAGAACTTCGAGGGCACCGGGGAACTGCAGCAGATGATTTGGCATATCACGAAGGCGGTCGATCCGACGCGTCCCGCGTTGGAGGCCAGCGGCTGGACCCACACGCTGCCCAACCCTGAGGTCAGGGACATGCACGACTATACCGACAATCCGGCGAGCATGGCCAAGCGATGGCTGGCCTTTTTCACCGCCCCGCCGGAGGGACCGTTTCCGCCCGCGCGCTATTGCAATGCGTCAGCGTCGGAAGCCGACCGCGGCGTGCCATTCATGGTCAGCGAGATAGGCGGCATCGGCTGGGGCACCGAGGGCGGCTGGAGTTATGGTCAGGGGCCCAAGACGCCCGAGGAGTTCTACACCCGCTACAAGGGCACCGTCGATGCCCTACTCGACAACCCCAACGTGTTCGGATTTTGTTACACTCAGTTGACCGACATCGAGCAGGAGCGCAACGGCCTCTACTACTATGACCGCAAGCCGAAATTCGACGTGAAAAAACTCTATCAAATCACCTCGCGTTCCGCAGCCTACGAGCGCGGCGAAGCGCAGGCGCCGCCGCCTGTCGTCAAACTCATCGATGCGAAATGGAAGGTGCTGGTGGGTGCCGTGCAGGATGGAAAACTGAGCACACCCTACAAATATGCCACCGACAAGCCCGCCGCTGACTGGCTAAACGATCGGTTCAATGGCAACGCCTGGAATACCGGCCTGGCGCCCTTTGGCAACGGGAACCAGACTCGCACTGAGTGGAAGACCCCGGAGATCTATTTCAGGAAAACCTTTGAATACGACGGCGCTGCGTTGAAGAACGCGGCGGTGGTAATCCGTCACAACGACAACACCGAGATCTATGTCAACGGCCAGAAGATCCTCGGCGTCACCGGGTCCAAGGGTTACTACCTCTGCATGGTGACCGACGAGCTGAAAAAGGCGCTGAAGAAAGGCTCCAACACAATCGCCGTCCACTCCCACGAGGGCGGCCAGGGCCAGTGGATCGACCTGGCGCTGTTGGCTGAGTAGTCTTAATAACCAAGGCTGGCGCTAATGACCATGGGTGTCTTCGGTCGGGATCGGAGTGCCTTTTTCACTGCGTCCTCGAAGTCGTGCCAGTCGTCTGCCACTAGACCGCCGCCACTGGCGTTGATGAGGTTGTCATCTCCCACGTTAACGGTATAGCGCCAGTTCCAAGCTTGGGTGCCGAATTGCGAATAGTCGCCCGCCCTGAGCCTGACGTTGAGACTCACTCCGCGCAAATCGTCGTCACGAACCGCCTCGATAGCGAACCTTCCAGCGACCTTCCCGTGGGTCCGTATGTACCACCTGAGCAGCCTGGGGATCGTCTCGTTGGTGAACATCGCACCCTTTGATCTGGAAACCATCTTGTTCAACTCGGCGCTGGCTTCGGCCGGCTCACATCTGGTGGTTGTGATCCTGAGCGCCTCGCTCTCGGGCAACACAGGCAGGGTAAGGCTTGGAACTGGCAGCAAATCCTTGCCGTTGGCCCTGCGCCAGATGTTTGCGGCCGTGATGCGTTCGACATCGCGCCGGCGGCGCGTAGCTTTGTTAGAAAAGGCGTAAGCCGGTGGATCGATCCTGTGCAACGACCACAGCGCGAAGTCACAGATGCGGGGATTGGTGAAGCTGAACTCACCGTAACTTCCGCTCATGCCTTCGCGTGCGGCTGTGTCTTCGAGGGCCTGCGCCTGCTCCGAAGACATTTCGCTTGATGGGGTGCGCGGCACATAGAAACTGCGTCCGGAAATGCGAGGCAGGATTTGCTGCGCGCAGTCACCGATGGTAAGCACCGTGTGAGAAAAACAAAAGTCCCGGTGATATCCCACCGACCGGGAAAAACGCTCGTCGGTCAGCGCCTCGATCAACTGAGGCACCGCCGGATAGCCAATCTCGACGAGACGATGGGCGGGTGTCGTGCCTTTATCATTCATATCAAAGATGTCACACCAGCCTGGTTGGCTCCATTGGTGCCCGTTTTGATCACGCAGCCGAAAGATCAACTCGCGCACCTGCTTTTCCATCGGCAGCTTCGCCAGCGCCTCATCGTTGATTGCCGCATGCTCGTCGTCTTCCTTCACCATGCGCTCCAGAATGCCAACGGTCGTTTTCGCGCGTTCGATGTGCTCGCTGGCCGGGTACCGCTTCACGATGCCGCGGAACCTGGCTAACAACTCCCGACGCGGCACCGGATCTGGAGAATATCCTCCTTCGCGAAGATCGAAGCCTCCGCCGCCACATCGCAGCACGGCATCCCACATCGCTTGGTGACCGAGTTCCTGCTCAAGACAGATGCGCATGGAGGCGGGTTCGTCATCGTCGGTATTGCTAGATTGACCAAGCTCTCGCGCCCCGTCAAAGAGCGATTGAGCTAGATCAGTCTTGCCCTTGCGCCAACAAGCGTAGGCGAGAAAGAACACCTCCGCCGTCTGGCCGAGCTTTGCGTCAAAGCGACCCCCGTCGTCTTTCGGCGGGTGCCGGAGCAGTTCGATCCGGTGTTTCGCGTAGTCGGTGAGTGAGCGTTTCTCGTAACCGATCCTGTCCTCGGGCTTCGCGCGCTTGTCGCTGGTGGTGAGTTCACGCTGAATCAGATCCACGCCGACGACTGAGAAATCAAATAAGTTAATGTCATGGACGAATCCGGATAGAGTCGTGGGCGTCCGCGCTCCCGAGCCCGACTGGCACCAGTCGCCCGTCCAGACCTGAGCGAACGTCGCGTCTTTCACATCGAGAAAACCCAGGGTGGCAAACCAGTCAAAGCATTCCTTTGCTTCCTCGCTGATGCGGGAATCCGCCGCCGGCAGCGGGGTCGCGGCGAGGATCAGCAACGAGAATAGCAAACTTCTCATGGCCCGAGCTTACCCATGCCGCTGGCATCGGCAAGCGGAATGGCGACGTTCTGGCAGACCGAGGCAACCTGGTCGCTGCTCAAGGGGTCGCAACCCGCGGCGGTGGTCCAACAAGGGCCTGGCGGTCCTGCGCAACTACAGTCAGCAGCCCGCCCCATGCCACTGGGATTTGGGCAGGCCGCAGCGGTTACTTCCAAGCAGGCCGCCGACGGGTTGACCGTGGACGTGGCCAAGCCTTTGTGAGCCCTGTAGCGGCGGTCTGTGACCGTCGCAGCCGATGCGTTCGCGCAGCTCATCCGCCAACGGCGCTCACAGAGCGCCGCTACAAGGGGAAGTCAGTTCCCGCCAGCGGCGCTCACAGAGCGCCGCTACAAGGGGAAGTCAGTTCCCGCCAACGGCGCTCACAGAGCGCCGCTACAGTTTGCCCAGTCCGGCCTTGACAGAGGATGCCGTTTGACGAATTCTGCGAACCGCAGTCAAGAAGCACCGGACCCGCCTGTGAGTTGTGTCATTCCAATCACCTAACCATGAGATCGACGAAGATTCGGACAATTTGCTCCCCCATGAGAATCCCGTATCCCGTCATCAGCGTTGTTTGGATCCTTGCAATGTCCGCTGGAATGGCCCGTGGGGAGGTGCAGGTTGTCGCGCACCCGGACACGCCGTGCCTGCCGAAGACGACGATGGTCTGGACCGCGGCGATGCAATCCGCCTTCGATCGAATTGTCGGGCCGAAGTCCCCGCTGGTATTTGAAGAAGTGGTTCCCAGGAACCGCCTCTTTGCGAAGATGCTGGAATTCCCGTGGAAGGAAGAAGATGTCATGCCGGATGGAGGATGGTTCGCCGTCTCCGGCGTCGGCAAGCAGGAACTGGCGGACCAGGCGAACGAACAATGGCATAAGTTGTCCGGGGCAGATGACAAGCCATTCAAGTATGATGGAGGATTGCTTGCCGCTTACGTCGGCATCAAGCGCAATTTCCTATACAAGAAGGAATTCATTGCTGCGATTCAAACCCGCATGCAATGGGGCGAGGCCAAGGGCAATGTGCGGTTTTTCGGGACTTGTGACTGGGCGTCCGCCGATTATTCCACGACGGTTCGGGTGCTTGGCTATGTGCCAGGCGAGCAACAATTCACCCTGCAATGTCTCGCTAAGGAAAGCGACGACACGATGGTCCTTTACATTCCAAAACCCGGACAGACGATGCTTGAGGCCATGGGGTCGGTGAAGAAGAGCCGTCTGGCGTGGGACGCCCGTGAACAAGCGGTCTTGTCCCTCAACGACAAATTCCTTCACGCCATGGATGATCTGCGGGTACCGAAGATTTCCCTCAAATTCAAGGCCGATCTAACGAGCAACTTCGTCGGCGACATCCACTACAAGGGCAGTTTGTCGCCGTTGGGAATCGGCAAGGCGGAAACACGGGGTTCGCTCGAAGTGGATTCCAAAGGCGTCTTGTTCGAAGCGACTGGGCTAGCCGAGCCATTTGGCGGTCCGGAGGCGAAGCCCAAGCCGCCCGTCCGGCGCCAGTTCTGGTTTGACCGGCCGTTTTTCCTCTTCCTGTGGCGCGACGCCGCCGAGTGGCCGTACGCTGGCGTGTGGATCGGCAGCAGCGAAGCGCTGGTGAAGTAATCATCGAACAAACTCGATGCTCAGGAGGTTGTTAACGAATCAAACCATCGGTTACACTGAGAACCACTGAAGTCACTGCAAATGATTACAAACGCTATCAAGGTCCTGGGTGTTCTGCTAGGTCTGTCCGCGTCCGCCCCGGCACGCGAGGCGCAAATTGTGGTGGGTGCCAAGGCACCGCCCCTGGAGCAGTATGCCGCGGTGGAGTTGCAGCGCTACCTGCACTCGCTCACCGGCGAGCTGGTGCCAATCCGCGCGGATGACGCGCCGCTCACGACGGACTCGTTTGTGATAGGGCAGCCGGCCACCAACCGCCGCATCGACGAATTGGTGGCCAAAGGTGCCCTTGCGGTGAGTGCGGCCGACCCGGGCGAGCAGGGCTATGTGCTGAGGAAGCTTTCCAGCCCAGGGCAGTCGGAGATTCTGGCCATCGCGGGCAGCGACAGCGCGGGCACGCTTTACGGCGTGTATGGCCTGTTGGCCGACCAATACGGCATCGGGTTCTATCTGGATGGCGACGTCATCCCCCAAGCCAAGACCGCGCTGGCACTGGTGCCGGTGGATGAGCGGAAGAAACCCAATCAATCGGTGCGCGGCATCCTGCCATGGGTGAACTTTTTCGAGTCGGCCACCGTTTATTCGTTCGAGGATTACCGGTTCATCATCGATCAGATGGCCAAGATGCGCATGAACCTCCTGAACCTTCATAATTACAACGGGGTTGCCGGACATCAGGAGATGAACTTTCCGTGGAACCCGTCGGTCCGGTATTGGATGGCCACGACCCGCAGCGGCCACGGCTGGGGTTGTCCCAAAGGGTCTATCAGTCAGTACCGTTTCGGCGGCGAGGAATTGTTCGATGACTACGACTTCGGATCGGAGGCCACCTTGCACAATGCCTCGCTCTCCAACGAGGAAATCTGCCGCAAGGGCACGGCGTTTTTCCAGCGCGTGATCGCCTACGCGCACCGCCGCGGCGTGCGGGTCGCCCTCGGGGTCGAGTTGACGGGCGACAAGCGCGAGCAAGAGTTCATCGTCAACAACTATGCGGATCTCGACTATGTCCTGATGTATCAGGGCGAATGGGGCGGAGCCAAGGGGCATTCGCAGGAGTTCTATGATGCAATAAAGAGCCGGACGAAAATCCGCCTGGGGCTTGCCGGGTGGGGCCTCGACGGCAATCTGGCGGATCACCCCGCCGATCTGATCGCGGCCCCTATTGCGGCCTATTCGGCAGGCTGCGTGGACGGCTCGCAGTATGGCAGGCGCGAGTACTGGGGCTGCCCCTGGATGGAGCGCGACGGGGATCGCAACCTGCTAGGAAAATTCGCCTCGTCGCAACACTGGTATCCATATAGCATCAACCTTTCCTCAAGCATGGCCGCCTATCAGACTGCCTCGCCCAACATGACCGGCTGGCAAACCCTCACCTGGCGCACCAGCGATGCCATCGCGCCCAAGCTGTCATGGGTGGCCAAGGCACCCTGGGGCTTTCCGCTTGGCAACACCTGGGGCCACGTCGGAGGCACGGTCGGTGCCAGTTCTAACACCGTCACCCCGGACTGCGGCCTGCCCGATGCCTTCGGAAGTTATAGGCTGGGGAACTTCAGCTACAAGTTCGACGTGCAGTCCAGCGAGACGCACCGCATGATCCCCTACACCGTGACGCTGTATTTCGCCGAGCCGCAGGTTGCCGCGGTCGGGGCGCGCAAATTCAATGTCAGCATCAACGGAGTCCGGAAATTGATAGATTATGATATCTTCGCCAGTGCCGGCGGACGCGACAAGGGCGTCGAGGCCAAAATCCCCGGAATCATCTGTCCGTTCGGCACCTTGAGTGTCGAGTTCAGCGGCACGGTGGGCGAGGCGCTGGTCAATGCCATCGCGGTGGAAAAGGTGGTGGGCCAGGACGCAAATCCATGGCGCCAGGCGGTGCATTGCGGCGGCGGTGCCGTGGCCGGCTTGGCCGCGGATCAGGCCTACGGGGCTAACAGCTACCACGCCTATCGGGATTATGCGCTGCGCTGCTACGGCGCCGCGGCGGCCGAGGACATGACCGCCATTATCAATCAAAACGAGCCAGTCGCAGCCGGGGGCGGCGAGGCCGAGGGCACCCCGCCGCTGGGCGACAACCCGGACGCGGGATCTAACATCTCCAAGGCGCAGCGGCAACTCGCGACCATCGACTCCTGGCTCGCCCGTGCGGACGACGCGGGCCAGAAGGAACACCTGCGCCTGCTCAGGGCCCGGATTGCATCCACCAGGTGCTACAATGCCATCACTCCTAGCGACAAGCCCGATGCCAAGGTGTGGGCGCTTGCCGATTCCTTTCGTGACCGTGTGAATGATATCTCCAGCCTGGGGATGCTCGCCAGTTTCCAGAATCGTTATGTCCGGCAGTATTTCGCCGGCAACCAAGCGGCGCCGAAACTGGGATCTAACGATCGGGACGCGGTTCCGCCGCGCGTCGTGGTGATCTCGCCACCCACCTCGCAAGCGGTCGGTCAGGGGGTGGACGTCGCGGCCAGGGTCGTTGCCGAGCGGGTGCCAGGGTGCATTTCGGCCACTCTTTTCTATCGGATTCCGGGCACGCCCGCGTGGACGCAGGCGCCGATGGAGCGGCGGTGTCGCGCCATCTTCGGCAGCAGAATCCCCGGCTCGGCGGTGACTACCGGCGGCTTGGAGTACTATGTGCAGGCGTCGGATGGAACGAATATCGGCTATTTCCCGGTGACGGCACCGGCCTCGCCCGCCTCGCTGGTGGGTGAGCAGTTGCCAGCAGCAGCGGTGCCCGGAGCGCCGGGCAGCCTGGCCGCTGACAAATCAGCCATCGCGTGGAGTGCCGCTGGCGGCGGAGCGTTCATCTATCGGATCTACCGCGGCACGAGTCGCGAGTTCACGCCCAACAGTGCAAGTTTCCTGTGTTTTGTGCCGCGCGAGACGACCCGCTTTGTTGACAGCGACAACGATTTCACCGACCAAGCGAAGCGCGGGACCTATTATTACCGGGTCACCGCGGTGGACAAAACCGGCAACGAAAGCCCCGCCACCGCTCCGGTGGCGGTGAGCTATTGAACCCGAAGGGGAGTTGCAATGATCTCGTGCGGAGCTTGGCAGCGGGCAGGATGCCCGCGCCACAGTGGACCGGGCATCCTGCCCGGTTTTCAATTTCTGCGATTGCTGTTTCGGCAGATGCTTGATACTTTGGGCGACAACTCCTCGCTTCCAATCCTATCTGCCAAAACACAATCAAATCACCATGCAATACAAATCCCTCGGCACATCCGGCATCAATGCGTCCACCATCGCCCTTGGCACCTGGGTGCTGGGCGGCGGCACCACCTGGGGCGACAACCCGGATGACGCGGAATCCATCCGCCTCATCCAGACTGCGCTCGACCTCGGCATCAACCTGATAGACACGGCGCCGGTCTATGGCTGGGGCCGCAGTGAGTCGGTCGTGGGCAAGGCGCTCGCGGGCCGCCGCGACCAGGCTCTCATCGCCACCAAGTGCGGGCTGTGGTGGGACGGCGCGCGCGGGTCGTTCTTTGCGGACTTCGACGGCAAGAAGATGTATCGCTGCCTGCGGCCCGACACCTTGCAGGTCGAGATCGAGAACAGCCTGCGGCGCATGGCGACCGACTACATCGACCTCTATCAGACGCATTGGCCCGCGATGCCGCCGGAGCTAACACCCGTCGAGGACACCATGGCGTGCCTGCTCAAGCTCAAGGCCCAGGGGAAAATCCGCGAGATCGGCGTGTGCAACGTGTCGCTCGACGAGTTGCAGGGTTACCTGGCCTGCGGCGCGGTTGTTAGCGACCAGTTCCGCTATTCGATGCTGTGCCGCGACGCCGAAAAGGACATCCTGCCGTTCTGCGCGCAAAACCAGGTGGCGACCCTAACCTATATGTCGCTGGAGCAGGGGCTGTTGACCGGCAAGGTCGGCATGGACCGCGTTTTCCGCCCGGACGAGTTCCGCAGCAACGAAGCCTGGAACCCTTGGTTCTCCCCTGCCAACCGCCGCCGCGTGCTCGCGATGCTCGCAAGCTGGCAGGACCTGCTGGACAAGTACGAGTGTACCCTTTCACAACTGGTCATTGCCTGGACCGCTGCCCAGCCCGGCGTGACCCACGTGTTGTGTGGCACGCGCACGCTCAGCCAATTGGCCGACAACGCCAAGGCCGGGGACCTCGCGTTGGAGCCCGCCGACGTGCAACGCATGCGGGATGCCGCGGTGGGGCTTGGCGCGCCGGCGACATGACGGATCCCGGAGGTCTAGCAGCAGCCGTGTCTTCTTCACGACGGGCACCAACCCATCCGCCACCGCTCTCACACTCGTCGGCTGAAGCCGGCGCTCCATTACCTTTCCCCGCTCTGTTCAGCTCCGAAGATCCCCCTTGACAGGGTTGAGCGCGACTTGCAGTTTCTAGGCAAGTCACTGCCATGAAAGCCACGAAGCTCACTCGTTTTCTGCCCGTCGTTGCATGGACCGCACTCATCACCGCGTGGTTTGGCACCGCGGTGTGCGAGGCCCAGACATCGGGCCCGGCGGAGCAGGAGGAAGTCGTGCCAATTGGCAAACTCGAGCGGATGTTGAAGGAAGCCGACGCGGCGATGGATGCCAAGGACTATCCTGGCGCCGTGACTAAGACCGAGGATCTGATCAAAGTGCTCACCCCGCAAACCGGGACGGACGAGAGGATGGAGCAGCTCTATTTCAATGTCGGCCTCGCCAATCTGCTAGGCGAGCGCTTCCCCGAAGCCGAGGCTTCCTTCACCCGCTGCGCCGCGAAGTATCCCAAAGGACGCTTAGCCAGCCGCTGCGCCCTTGGCCTCGGCAAGGCTTGCATCGGCCAAGATACTCGACCCAAGAATGAACAAGCCATCGAGGCGCTCACGAGGGCCATGCAGGACCCCAAACTCAACGCCGAGGCCGGCCTGGCGCTCGCCCGGCTTTACAGCGAGATGGGCCACCGCAAAGAAACCCTTGAGGTAATCCATGCCCTGATTGGCCCGGACATCCGTACCCCCGGCCAGACTGCCGTCGCGGTGGGTGTGATTAGCCTGCTAGCGGACGAAGGCAAACTCGACGACCTGGCAGATTGCCTCGAGCGCATGAGAACCATGGCCGGCGTCCGTAATTCCATCGCGTGGTATGTCAACCAAGTGATTGTGCGCGGCGACGACGCCATGAGCGCGCAAGACTACGACACGGCGCTGGCCATCTTCCAGACAGTACCGTTGCGCAACCAGATTGTGGACACCCAGACGCAAGCGCTCGATCGTCAGCGCGAAACCCTCGCGACCCTCGGAAAAATCGTTGCCAAGGAGGACGAAGCCGAACGGGCGAACCCGGATGTTCCGCGCGCCCGCACCATTGCGCGAGAGTTGGTGGCCACCCTCAAACCTGCCATGGAAGCCAATGAAAAGGCGTTGAGCGCCATTCAGGAGTTCAAGGATCTCGATGCGGCCCTGGTCATGCGTCGCGGCCGCTGCTTCTATCATCTCAAGCGCTACGAAGAGGCTCTCCTCTGCTTCCGCACCTTGCGCCTCAAATACCCCACCTACAAGGACACCAAGCTGGCTGCCTTCACGGAGATCATGGTCATGCAGCAGCTCAAGAAGAGCGCTGGCATACTTGAACTGTGCCAGGGCTATGTCGCGGCCTATCCGGATTCTGAAGACGCCGAACCCGTCGCCACCCTCGCCGGCGAGCAGCTCGTCGAGCAGGCCAGATGGAAGGAAGTCGCCACCTATTACGCCGACCTCGAAACCCGCTTCCCGAAATCCACCAACCTGGATCGCTTTCTCTTCTATCAGGGCTATTCCCATTTCCTCGACGCCGACTTTAACCTGTCCACCCCGCTGTTCGAGAAAATCCTCAAGAACTACCCCAAGAGCCTGTTTTACGAGCCTGCCCTTTATCATGTTGCGATGACATTTTTCCTCAAGAACGAAGACAAGAAGGCCATCGCCTCCTGCGGCGAATATCTCGCGAAATATCCTAACGGCATGTACGCCGGCGACATCCAGTACCGCATCTCGTTTATCGAGTCCAACGACAAGTCGGTGCCTCCCGCCAAAATCATCGCCGACCTCGAAGCCTTCCTGAAAACCCATCCGGGCGATCTGTCCAACGGCTCGATGCGATGCCTGCTGGGAGACACCTATAAGAAGAAGGGCGACGACGACAAGGCAATTGAGGCCTACATCAAGGCGGCCCTTTCGAAAAGCCCGGATGACGTGATGCAATACGCGCTGGACTGCGCCATCGAAATTTTGCAAGCCAAGAAGGACTGGGACGCCATTGCCAAGCTGATTGAGGACGTCCGCATACTCAAACCCGGACTGCTACTGCCGGGTTCTAATACTCCAGGAAGAGCCCACGCCGGAAGAACCCCTGAAGAAGCCATTGCGGCCCTCGCCGACTCACTCAATACGCGCCTCGGCGATCCAACCATCCAACAGGTCGAGTCTCTCCTTGACCTCATGGTCCAAGCGCTCGTGCCGCGCAAGAAGCCCGCAAGAGAGGCAATCGACACTGTCGCCGAACAGCTCGACAAGCAACTGGCGGGCATTCTAACCAAAGTGAGCGGCGACAATCCCAATTCCACCGCCAGCGCCCGCCTCGCATACGCGCAGGCGCGCCTGAGCCAATTGTTGTACCGGACCAGTCGCACGGAGCGCTCGGACCTTTTGCTAAAAGGCATCGCCACGCAGTATGCCAGCGAGCCCGCCGTGCTCAGCCCGACCCTGCTGTCGGTGTGCGGCGATATTTTGCTGGAGGAAGGCAATCTCGACGCGGCGCAAGCCATGTACCAGCGGCTCACCGACAGATTCAATAATCCGCCGTTCGCAGATGCCGGTCCGCTCGGCATGGGCAAGCTGGCGCTGGCCCGCAAGCAAGCGGAGGAGGCACTCAAGATCTTCGAGCGTATCCTGGCTAACAACAATGGCAATGTCGCCTTCAAGGAAGCCACCCTCGGCAAGGTGCAGGCGCTCATCGACCTCGGCCAATACCAAGCTGCCAGGACCTTGGCACAGAATGTGGTGGGAAATAAGATGTTCCACGGCGAGATGGCCGGCAAAGCCAATCTGATATCGGCCAACAGCTATCGCGTGGAGGCCGCCAGGATGGCGCCCGGCGATGCGGCAAAGGACCTTCTCAAGAAGGCCTTGGCCGCCTATCAAGTCATCTGCATCTCCTATCAGAGTCTCCCCGAGATTTGCGCGGAAGCGTATTGGCAGGCCTATCAGACCGCCAAGCAACTGCACGACGACGCGCTGGCCGCGGAGAACCTGAAAACGCTCGCCAACCATCCGAAGCTGCAATTCACCCGCCGCGCCAAGGAGGCGAAAGAACTCGTGCCATGAGCGTACGGAGCGCCGGCTTCAGTGGCTGTCGGGAAACTAAAACCGGGTTTAAAAAGATTTGAATCGAAAATGGGCCGCCATTTTTGACCAACATGAACAAAAGGAAAAAACGGCAAGCTATCGGCTCGACCGGCGCTTTTGACGTATCTCTTCACAAAATACACCTCATGATGGCTGCTATTTTCCAAAAACATTTCCAGAAATTGAGTTTCCCGACAGCCACTTCATCCGGCGTGTTCCTCGACGTCACGCGCCACCCGACGCGCTGTGGCACCCGCAAAGGCGCGCTATCCGCCGCGACATCCTGAGGTCCGATCGGACCTGGGATTGTCGCGGAGGCCTTGTGACAGCCCGCTCGGGCGCGCTATCCGCCGCGACATCCTGCGGTCCGATCGGACCTGGGATTGTCGCGGAGTCCTTGTGACAGCCCGCTCGGGCGCGCAACCCGGCGCGACGTCCTGAGGTCCGATCGGACCTGGGATTGTCGCGGAGGCCCTATGGCACCTGCAACGGCGTCGGCCACAACACCAGAAATCAGCATTCGACATCTTCGTCCCGCTCCAGGCTTTAGCCCAACTTCGGGGAATCGAACTTGACACCCGCACACGCCGGCCGAAGTGGCTGTCGGGAAACCAAAACCGGGTTTAAAAAGATTTGAATCAAAAATGCGCCACCATTTTTGACCAACGCAAACAAAAGGAAAGATCGCCATTTTATCAGTTAGACCGGCGCTTTTAACGTGTCTTTTCACAAAATACACCTCACGACGGCTGCTGTTTTTCAAAAACATTTGCAGAAATTGAGTTTCCCGACAGCCACCGAAGCCGGCGCTCCATTGCCCCTCACGGCCTACTTCGTTAGGGTGCAGGTGCCGGAGGTGACGTTTTGCCAAAACAAGCCATTCCACTGGTCGAGTGTCATTCTGCCTTGGATGAGAGTGGCGGTGGAGCTGTCCAAAGCGGCGGTTATGCGGAGCGGTGACAAGGAACTATGGCTAATCATCCAAACGCCGGACCACGGGCCGTCCTGAAAATCCAATTGGGTGATGGTGCCGTTTGAAAGCGTCGCGCCGTTGAAATACTGATAGGTCCCGCCGCTAGCCGCGGCGTTGAACTGATAGAGCAGGTATGCCGCGCCGAAGTTCACGGTCAGGGTGCGGCTCGCCGTCGAGGCCGGGCCAAGGGCGCCAGGATACTGGACCAGCGGAAGACTATAGAATGCGCGCGCCGCGATGTTGGAATCCTCGAAGATGATTTCAGGGTCGCCGACACTGCCGGTGCCTTGATAGAGCTCCCCGAGTTTGCTCCAGGATTGGGTGTTTATGCTGCGGAAGATTTGAAAATCACTGGCCGCGGGTTGCGGCGCGGACATCACGTAACTCACCGACACCGCGGGTATCACTTTGAGCGACCCTTGCACACCACCGCAGACCGGCAGGTTTTGGGCGTTGATGTCGAAGGCTTGCGCCGCGGCGCCGACGCGGCGGATGCCGATTGATTGGATGATGACCGGGATGATCGGCACCGCAAGTTCGTTGCTCGCATTGAGGCTTTTCGGCACGTTGTTGATCGCCGTGACGACACTCATTCCGGAAGTGACGTTGCCGAAAATGGTATAACTGCCATTGAGGGAGGGTTGCGCTGAGACCGTGATGAAAAACTGCGCACCGTTGGTATTCATGCCCGAATTGGCCATCGACAGGACCCCGGCAGCGGAGTTGGTCAGTCCGTTGGTGATCTCGTCGCGGAAGGTGTAGCCCGGTCCATCGGTGCCCAGACCATTGCGCGAGCCGGACTGGTCCATGAAACCGGCAATGACGCGGTGGAATGTCACGCCATTGTAATACGGGACGCCGATGCGCACGGTGCCGGTGGCCGGGTCGATCCACGGTCTGGACCCTTCCGCGAGGCCGATGAAGTTGGCAACGGCTTGAGGCGACTCAACATATCTGAGGTCGCAGGTGAAGGCACCCATCGAAGTTTGGAAATCCGCGAGGATTTGGGCCATTGCAGCGCTGGCGGTGGCGAAAAACACGAGCAGTAACGTCTTGAATGGCGGCATGGTTATTGATGACGGAGGATTTTCCCGGAAATCGGGCGGTGGCGGAAACGTGGGTTTGAAGCGGAGATCATGGTGGAATCGGCTCGGCGGTGACAATACCCCACCGCCCCACTTTGCCAAGCGCTGCCACTAGAAAATCTTTGGGCCGC
>TBL_comb47_HYPODRAFT_10002874_pt1 | contig 20861 bp, 20 predicted proteins | sample TroBogypolimnion_40_FD_10682 | JGI IMG/M metagenome (IMG submission 10682) | reverse complement strand
CAAGAGGTGCTCAGCATCACCCAAGGTCGCGGAGTGAACGTGATTTTGGATATGGTGGCCGGCGACTACGTTGCCAAAGAAATCGAGATTTTGGCTGAGGATGGCCGCTTGGTCTTGATCGCCGTGCAAGGCGGTGTGAAGTCTCAAGTTAATGCCGGCTTGGTGCTGCGCAAACGACTCACGCTAACCGGCTCGACCTTGAGGCCACGCGATGTGGCCTTTAAGGCCCAGATTGCACAAAAGCTGCACCAAAATGTTTGGCCGCTGTTGGAGCGCTCTGTCATCAAGCCTGTGCTCTTCAAGACTTTTGAAGCCTCGGATGCCGGCGCGGGTGCCCAAGCCCACGCCTTGATGGAGTCCAATGAACACATCGGAAAAATTGTCATCCACTGGTTGGGAGAGCCGAATTGACGAGTAGACGCAAACTCATTGCTGGAAACTGGAAAATGAACGCCAGTTTGGCTGGCAACGAAGATCTCTTGAGAGGTTTAATCGCTGGGCTTAACGCACTCAAGGCCGAGGTTGGTCAAGAGGCATTGCCCGAGATCTTGGTATGCCCTCCCGCGCCTTATTGGAGCCAGGTCGGTGCGTTGCTTGAGAGCTCAGGTATCGTTCAAGGCGCACAAGACGTGAGCGAACACCCCAAAGGGGCTTACACCTCTGAGCTCTCGGTGTCCATGCTTCAAGACTTTAAACTCGAACATGTGATTCTCGGACACTCCGAGTGCCGGCGAGATCAGTTTCAAACCGACAATTTAATTACCCGCAAAGTTGCAACAGTCTTTCAAGCGGGTTTGATCCCTGTTGTTTGTGTGGGCGAGACGCAGCAAGAGCGCGAACAAGGTCAGACCCAAGCCGTCATCAAGCGCCAAGTGCTGTCTGCTTTGTCTTTGCTCCCTATGGACTTTGATCGCGTGGTGATGGCCTATGAGCCTGTTTGGGCCATTGGTACAGGCTTGACTGCGACGCCGCCCATGGCTCAAGAAGTGCACAGTTTGATTCGGGGTTTACTGGCGTCACGCACCCATCACGCCCATGCTTTGAGAATTTTGTACGGCGGCAGCATGAACGCATCCAATGCTCAAACCTTGCTGGCCCAACCCGATATTGATGGTGGCTTGATCGGATCTGCTGCCTTGTCCTCGAGCGATTTTTTAAGCATCATTTCAGCTGCCGTTGCTCGCAACCCTTAGGAAACCTTGACCATGAATATCATTACCAATATTATTTTGCTCGTACAAATCATCTCGGCTTTGTCCATGATCGGTTTGATTTTGATCCAGCACGGCAAAGGTGCAGACATGGGCGCAGCGTTTGGCTCGGGCAGTTCCGGTAGTCTTTTTGGTGCCTCCGGTGGTGCCAACTTCTTGTCGAGATCCACTGCGGTCTTGGCGGCGGTCTTTTTTATCGCCACCTTGGCGCTGGCCTATTTGGGCGGGGCCAAACGACAAGCTCCCACGGGCAGTGTGCTCGAAGGCGTGCAAGTCCAAGCGCCCGCGGCTTCCAAGGCCCCTGACGTTGACGCGTCAATTCCAAGCTCCAAATCGGACGCGCCGGCAGCGGCCAATTCCACATCGGGTTCCACTTCAATTCCCACCAAGTGAAAAAGGGTTTCATAATTTTATAAAGCATCTCAACAAGTGGGATGAAGAGTCCTTTTATAGGGTAAACTCCAAGTCTTATTCGAGGGTCTAGAATGATGATTCTGGGCACTCAAATTTTTAGCCGTCGTGGTGAAATTGGTAGACACGCTATCTTGAGGGGGTAGTGGCGAAAGCTGTGCGAGTTCGAGTCTCGCCGACGGCACCAACTTGATGCATCCAAGCTGCACTCTGGGCAATGGGTTCACATTGAGTTGGAGAGAAACTTTTTAAAAGGTTGAGATGAACCTGGAAACCTATTTGCCCGTTTTGTTATTCATCCTGGTGGGTCTCGCCGTGGGTGTGGTGCCTCAAGCATTGGGCTATTTGCTTGGACCTCAGCGGCCCGATGCGGCTAAAAATTCCCCCTATGAATGTGGATTTGATGCGTTTGAAGATGCACGCATGAAGTTTGATGTGCGCTACTACTTGGTGGCGATTTTATTCATTCTCTTTGACCTGGAGATTGCCTTTTTGTTTCCTTGGGCAGTTTCACTCAAGCAAATTGGTTCAACTGGCTTTTGGGCCATGATGATTTTTTTGGCGATCTTGGTGGTCGGTTTTGCCTATGAGTGGAAAAAAGGCGCACTCGATTGGGAATAAAGCATGTCAATGGACGGCATTTTAAAAGAAGGTTTCATCACCACATCGGTTGACTCTGTGGTGAATTGGGCCAAAACGGGTTCCCTGTGGCCCATGACATTTGGTTTGGCATGTTGTGCTGTGGAGATGATGCACGCAGGTGCTGCGCGTTATGACATGGACCGCTTTGGCATGTTGTTTCGCCCCAGTCCTCGTCAAAGCGATTTGATGATTGTGGCGGGAACCTTGTGCAACAAGATGGCGCCTGCTCTGCGCAAAGTCTATGACCAAATGTCTGAGCCGCGCTGGGTCTTGTCCATGGGGTCCTGTGCCAATGGCGGAGGCTATTATCACTACAGTTATTCGGTGGTTAGAGGGTGTGATCGCATTGTTCCTGTTGACGTCTATGTGCCGGGTTGTCCTCCCACGGCCGAGGCCCTTCTCTATGGGGTCTTGCAGTTGCAAAACAAGATTCGCCGTGAAAATACCATCGCGCGGTGAGATGCATGAAGACACTGCAACAACTTGAAAAACGAAAGCCCCAGTCATGAGCGCCTCTCTTGATCGATTGAACGCTTTGATTGACCAAATCTTGGGGGACAAGCTCACCAAGCACCAAACGGCTTTGGGTGAAGTGACCTTGACGGTTTCGGCCAAAGTTTATTATGAGGTGGCTCAAACATTGAAAGAGCACCCGCAATTGTGTTTTGATCAATTGATGGACCTTTGTGGGGTGGACTACATGGACTACAAGGAAGGCCAAGAGAGCGCCTTCTCATCGGGTCCTCGGTTTGCCGCTGTGCTGCACTTGCTTTCGGTAGAACACAACTGGCGAGTGAGGCTTCGGGTTTTTGCACTCGACGATGAATTCCCGATTTTGCCAAGCGTCACTCCCCTGTGGAGTGCTGTGAATTGGTTTGAACGGGAAGCCTTTGATCTTTATGGCATTATTTTTGAAGGTCACGAAGATTTGCGTCGACTGCTCACCGATTATGGTTTTATCGGTCACCCCTTTAGAAAAGATTTTCCGGTCTCCGGTCATGTCGAGATGCGCTATGACACAGAGCTTGCCCGTGTCATCTATCAGCCCGTCACCATTGAGCCGCGAGAAATCACGCCGCGCATTGTGCGTGAAGAGCACTATGGCGGCTTGTAAGCAAAGAGCAACATGGCTGAAATTAAAAATTACACTCTCAACCTTGGACCTCAGCATCCTGCTGCGCACGGGGTCTTGCGCTTGGTCTTGGAGCTCGATGGCGAAGTCGTCCAACGTGCTGACCCGCACATTGGACTGCTGCACCGTGCCACTGAAAAACTCGCCGAAAGCAAGACCTTCATCCAGTCCTTGCCCTACATGGACCGGCTTGACTATGTCTCGATGATGTGCAATGAACATGCGTATTGCTTGGCCATTGAAAAACTGCTTAAACTTGAAGTCCCCGTTCGAGCGCAATACATCCGCGTGATGTTTTCTGAAATCACGCGCCTCTTGAATCACCTATTGTGGCTAGGGTGTCACGGCTTTGATTGCGGGGCCATGAATATTTTGATTTATTGCTTTCGCGAGCGAGAAGATCTTTTCGATATGTACGAAGCCGTCTCAGGCGCTCGAATGCACGCGGCCTATTTCAGACCTGGTGGTGTTTACCGCGATCTCCCAGATAGCATGCCCCAGTACCAGGTGAGCAAGATCAAGAACGCCAAAACCATTGCGCGCATGAACGAGAACCGCCAAGGCTCCTTGCTGGACTTCATCGAAGACTTCACCCGCCGTTTCCCTGGTTTGGTCGATGAGTACGAGACGCTACTCACCGACAACCGAATTTGGAAGCAACGCACGGTGGGAATTGGTGTGGTGACTCCTGAGCGTGCAAAAAATCTAGGCTTCACCGGCGCCATGCTGCGAGGCTCGGGCGTGGAGTGGGATTTGAGAAAGCACCAACCCTATGACGTTTACGACAAAATGGATTTTGATATCCCAGTGGGTATGACGGGCGATTGCTACGACCGCTATTTGGTGCGCATTGAAGAGATGCGTCAATCCAACCGCATCATTGAGCAATGCGTGGCTTGGCTGCGGGCCAACCCTGGCCCCGTCATCACCGCCAACCACAAAGTGGCACCCCCAAGCCGTGTGGGCATGAAGTCGAGCATGGAAGAGTTGATCCATCACTTCAAGCTCTTTACCGAAGGCTTTCATGTGCCAGAAGGAGAGGCTTACAGCGCAGTGGAACACCCCAAAGGCGAATTTGGTATTTATCTGATCAGTGATGGTGCCAACAAGCCTTTTCGCATGAAGATTCGCGCCCCAGGCTTTGCCCACCTGGCTGCCATGGATGAAATGGTCCGTGGTCACATGATCGCTGACACTGTTGCCGTCATTGGGACCATGGATATCGTGTTTGGAGAAATAGACCGATGATCTTGTCCACACCCCTTACCCCTGCACACGCTCATCAAGTGGTCAAAAGCTACACCCTGTCGGAAGCGATCTTGGCCAAATTTGAGCAGGAAGTGCAAAAGTTTCCTGCCGAGCAACGCCAGTCTGCCGTCATGGCTTGTCTGACCCTTGTGCAGTTTGAGCATGGCTATGTCTCTCAAGACCATGAGATGGAAGTGGCTCAGTTCCTGCGAATGCCCGCCATTGCCGTGCACGAAGTGGCCACTTTTTACAATATGTACAACTTGTCACCCGTGGGCCGCTTCAAGCTCAACGTTTGCACCAACTTGTCTTGTCAGCTCAAAGGAGGAGAAGACGCTTTGAGCCATGTGTGCAAAAAATTGGGGGTGCAACCCGGTGGCACCACGCCCGACGGGCTCTTCACTGTGCAACCTGCCGAGTGTTTGGGTGCTTGTGCAGATGCACCAGTGCTTTTGGTCAATGATCGTGCCATGTGCAGCTTCATGACGCCAGAAAAGCTCGATGAGTTGATCGATGGATTGAGAACCCTGAAAGAGTTATCATGAGTCTATCCACCTTGCTCAAACGTTTTGAGACCACCGGAGGGCAAGCCTCTTTCCATGGTCGCCACATCAACCCGCAAATTTTGGCTGGGTTGGATGGACGCAATTGGTCCATTGAAGATTACGAGTCTCGAGGCGGCTATCAGGCCTTGAAAAAAATCCTAGGACTCGACGGCTCAGGCGAGCCGCCGATGACCCAAGAGCAAGTCATTGCAACGGTCAAAGACTCAGTTCTGAGAGGTCGAGGCGGGGCGGGTTTCCCTACAGGCTTGAAGTGGAGCTTCATGCCCAGAACGTTCCCTATCCAAAAATACCTCGTTTGCAATTCAGATGAAGGAGAGCCTGGAACTTTCAAAGACCGAGATATTTTGGAATTCAATCCACACATTGTGATCGAGGGCATGGCCATTGCAGCCTACGCCATGGGCATCAATGTGGGTTACAACTATATCCATGGTGAAATATTCCAGACCTACGAGCGTTTTGAAGAAGCTTTGAATCAGGCTCGCAGCAAGGGCTATTTGGGGCAGCGGATCTTGGGCAGTTCGTTTTCTTTTCAGTTGCATGCCTTCCACGGCTTTGGTGCCTACATCTGCGGCGAAGAGACCGCACTTTTAGAGTCCTTGGAGGGAAAGAAAGGGCAACCACGCTTTAAGCCCCCTTATCCAGCAAGTTATGGTCTGTACGCCAAACCCACCAACATCAACAACACGGAAACTTATGCGGCCGTGCCTTGGATCATTCGCAATGGCGCGCAGGCTTACTTGGCTGCCGGCAAACCCAACAATGGGGGCACCAAAATATTTTCCGTCAGTGGCGACGTGGAGCGTCCTGGTAACTATGAAATCCCCATGGGAACACCTTTTTCCAAACTGCTTGAGCTCGCCGGTGGCGTGAGCGGTGGACGCGCCTTGAAGGCTGTGATTCCGGGTGGCAGCTCGGCCCCAGTGGTGCCTGGTGAAGTCATGATGGATCTCACCATGGACTACGACTCCATCGCCAAGGCGGGCTCTATGCTGGGCTCGGGAGCGGTGATTGTGATGGACGAGCGGCGCTGCATGGTCAAAAGTCTGATGCGCTTGAGTGCGTTTTATATGCACGAGTCATGTGGACAGTGTACCCCTTGCCGAGAAGGTACAGGCTGGTTGTGGCGTGTGGTTGAGCGCATTGAAAAGGGTCTTGGCCATGAGAGTGACTTGGCACTTTTAGATTCTTTGACCGCCAATATTTCGGGTCGCACCATTTGCGCATTGGGCGATGCAGCGGCGATGCCTGTGCAAGGCATGCTCAAGCATTTTCGCCATGAGTTTGAGCACCACATTGTGCACAAGCGTTGTCTGGACGGTGTGAGCGTTGAACATGGACTGTGATCATGGTTGAACTACAAATTGATGGCAAAACCGTCGAGGTGAAAGAAGGCAGCATGATCATGCATGCCGCAGAAGCCGTGGGCACCTATGTGCCACACTTTTGTTATCACAAAAAACTCAGTATTGCGGCGAACTGCCGCATGTGTTTGGTTGATGTCGACAAGGCGGCCAAACCGCTACCCGCTTGTGCAACTCCCGTGACCCAAGGCATGATCGTGAGAACGCAAAGCAAGAAAGCACTGCAGGCCCAAAAGTCTGTGATGGAATTCTTGCTCATCAATCATCCGCTCGATTGTCCCATTTGTGACCAAGGCGGTGAATGCCAGTTGCAAGACTTGGCGGTAGGTTATGGAGGCTCAGCATCGCGCTACGAAGAAGAAAAACGCGTGGTATTTCACAAAGACGCAGGTCCCTTGATCAGCATGCAAGAGATGAGTCGGTGTATTCATTGCACAAGGTGTGTGCGCTTTGGTGAAGAGATCTCGGGCTTGAAGGAGTTGGGCTTCACGCACCGCGGGGAGCACGCTGAAATTGAAAGTTTTATCGGCCTGTCTGTTGACTCTGAGCTCTCGGGCAACATGATCGATATCTGCCCCGTTGGCGCCTTGACTAGCAAGCCCTTTCGATTCCAGGCCCGCACTTGGGAGCTTGGGCGTCGCAAATCGGTGAGCCCGCACGACTCCACAGGCACGAATTTGATCATGCAAGTCAAGAACCACAAAGTGTTGCGCGTGGTCCCTCTGGAAAACGAAGCGATCAATGAGTGTTGGATTGCGGACCGCGATCGTTTCTCCTACGAAGCTCTGGGCGCCAGTGATCGACTCACCACCCCCATGATCAAGCAAGCCGGTGTTTGGCATGAAGTGGACTGGAACACGGCTTTGAGTTTTGTGGCCGAAGCCTTACAAGACATCACCCAAAAATCAGGCGTCAAATCCATCGGCACACTGATGTCGCCGCACAACACCACTGAAGAGTTATTCCTTGGTGGGCGTTTGCTTCGCGCCTTGGGCAGTGACAATGTCGATGCGAGACTCAGGCATGCTGATTTTCACCATGAGGCACGGGTCCATTGGCTCGGTTGTGCCATTCAAGAGCTCTCCCTCATGGACAATGTGTTTGTGGTGGGTGGCAATTTGCGCAAAGATCATCCCATATTGGCCCAGCGTCTTCGTCACGCTATCCGCCATGGCGCTCAAGTCTTGAGTCTCAACGCCAAAGAGTCGGATTGGGCCATGCCACTGTCTTTTGATTGGGTGCAAGGTCCAGAGGACTGGGCGCAATGCTTGGCCAATTTATGTGCGACCGTGGCCCAGGAGTCCTCCAAGGCCCCACCGCTTGGTCTGGGAGAAGCGAATGACGCCTTGCGCCCGATGGCGCAAGCCCTGTTGAGCGGAGAGCGCAAGACCATTTTGCTTGGCAATGCGGCCGCTCACCACCCTCAATTCAGTGTCTTGCTCGCTTGGGTCAATGCCTTGGCCGAACTCACTGGTGCCAAATCTGGCGTCCTGGGTGAGAGTGCAAACACTGTTGGTGCGCAGTGGGTTCAAGCCCGGCCCAGTCATTCATCTGGCGGGTTGAATGCTCAGCAAATGCTCGAGCCTGGCGCCTTGAAAGCCATGATCCTCATGAATGTGGAGCCCGAGCACGATTGTGCTCAACCGGCCAAGGCGGTGAAGGCCTTGTCGACAATGGATTTGGTGGTCACGCTCTCGCCTTTCAAAACCAATGTGGCTTATAGCGATGTGCTTTTGCCGATGTCGCCCTTTAGCGAAACGGCTGGTTCGTTTGTCAACACCGAGGGCAGGTCACAGAGCTTTCACGCGGTGGTGCGCCCCTTGATTGAAACGCGACCTTTGTGGAAGATTTTGCGTGTCATGGCCAACATTCTGGACTTGCCAGGTTTTGAGTATGAGACGATTGAGGAAGTCCGCTCTCTCATGGCGCAAAGCTTGCCTGAACTCTCTGGCCAACTCTCGAACATGAGTGCCACCGTGCCCACCCTTGAAGGACCCCAGGTTTTTCAAGCGCCGTGCGTGGCAGCCAGTCTTGCCTTGGATGGTTTGGTGAGGCGATCTGCAGCCTTGCAATCCACCCACGACGCACGAGCAGGAATATGACATCATGATCGATTTTTTATACAACACGGGGTTTGATGCTATCCACACAGCATGGTGGAAGCAATTGGCTTGGCCTGTGATTTGGAATTTGATCAAAATCGTGGTCTTGCTCTTGCCTTTAATGCTTTGTGTGGCTTACTTGACCTTGTGGGAGAGAAAAGGCATTGGTTTTACTCAAATTCGAGTAGGACCCAATCGCACGGGGCCCTTTGGTTTATTGCAGCCCATAGCCGACGCATTGAAACTGCTGACCAAAGAGATCATTGTGCCCACGCGTGCACACACGGGTCTGTTTTTACTCGGCCCCATCATGACCATCATGCCCGCATTGGCGGCCTGGGCGGTGGTGCCCTTTGGGCCTGAAGTGGCGCTGGCCAATGTGAATGCTGGCTTGCTTTTTTTGATGGCCATCACCTCGCTAGAGGTCTACGGCGTCATCATTGCGGGTTGGGCATCGAACTCCAAATATGCTTTTTTAGGAGCCATGCGGGCGTCTGCGCAAATGGTGAGTTATGAGATTGCCATGGGTTTTTGCTTGGTGGTGGTGTTGATGGTGTCGGGCTCATTGAATTTGAGCACCATTGTTGGGGTTCAAGGGCAGGGCTATTTCGCGTCTCATGGTTTGGGTGTTTTTTCATGGAATTGGTTGCCTTTGCTGCCGATATTTGTGGTGTATTTCATTTCTGGCTTGGCCGAGACCAATCGACACCCCTTTGACGTGGTTGAAGGGGAGTCGGAAATTGTGGCGGGTCACATGATTGAATACTCTGGGATGTCTTTTGCCATGTTCTTCTTGGCCGAATACGCCAATATGATTCTGGTCTCGATGCTGGCGGTGCTCATGTTTCTGGGTGGATGGCTTTCTCCGTTTGCCTTCCTTGACTGGTTGCCTGGATGGATTTGGTTGGGGCTGAAGACCTTTGTGGTCGTGACCATGTTCCTCTGGGTTCGTGCGACCTTCCCGCGATTTCGTTACGACCAAATCATGCGCTTGGGCTGGAAGATCTTCATCCCGATCACTTTGGTGTGGTTGGTGGTGGTGGGTCTTTGGATGCAAACGCCATGGAATATTTGGACTTAAAAGCCATGGAATATTTGGACTTAAAAGACAACAGGATGCATTGCGCATGAACACGATGACTTTGCCCTCGAAGCGCTTGGAATTTTCCCTGCGAGATTTCCTGTCGAGCTTTTTGCTCCTGGAGCTCTTTAAGGGCATGGCCCTCACGGGCAAGTACATGTTTGCTCGCAAGATCACCATTCAGTTTCCTGAAGAGAAAACACCCGCGAGTCCGCGCTTTAGGGGCCTTCATGCTCTTCGTCGTTATGAAAATGGTGAAGAACGTTGCATCGCTTGCAAATTATGCGAAGCGGTGTGTCCAGCCATGGCCATCACCATCGAGTCCGAGGTGAGAGAGGACGGCACCCGGCGCACATCTCGCTATGACATAGATTTGACGAAATGTATTTTCTGTGGGTTTTGTGAAGAGAGCTGTCCCGTGGACTCGATTGTGGAGACCCATATTTTTGAGTACCACGGCGAAAAGCGAGGGGATTTGTACTTCACCAAGGAGATGCTCCTGGCCGTTGGCGATCGCTACGAAGGTGAGATTGCCAAGCTCAAAGCAGCTGACGCACCCTACCGCTGAACCCTCCACTTCCACAGCCCCGCACCCTCAACCCAAACCACAGCATGGATCCACAAGCCGTCCTTTTTTATGTGTTTTCAGCGATTTTGCTGTTTGCCGCGTTTCGCGTGATCACGGTCAGCAATCCCGTGCATGCGGCTCTTTTTTTGGTCTTGAGTTTTTTTCAAGCCTCTGGGATCTGGATGCTGTTGGAGGCGGAGTTTTTGTCCATTACCTTGGTTTTGGTCTATGTGGGCGCGGTTATGGTCCTCTTTTTGTTCGTGGTGATGATGCTCGACGTTGACTTGGAGAGTTTGCGAAAAGGTTTTTGGCGAAATTTCCATTTGGCCGCGACCTTGGGTGCTGTGGTCGCGCTTGAGTTGACCGCCGTGCTGATGGGTGGTTTTCGACTCAGCCAGCCCGCGCGCGCTGTCGGTGCTGTCGTTGATGCTGCACCCATTCCCAACACCCAGGCACTCGGTATTGCGCTTTACACGGAGTTTTTGTACCCATTGGAACTCGCTGCTGTTATTTTGCTCGTGGCCATCATCGCCGCCATTGCGCTCACTTTGAGAAAACGCAAAGACAGCAAATTCCAAGATCCGTCTGAGCAAATTCGTGTTCAGCCCAAAGACCGCATGCGCTTGGTCAAAATGAAGTCGGTGGTTGAAGTCGGTGAGGTCGTTGAGCCCATGGCGACAACACAGCCCACCCAGTCCACCCCTGCACAGGAGAAGAAATGACCATCACCCTTGGACACTTTCTCACCTTGGGGGCGATTTTGTTTGCCCTGTCTGTGACGGGAATCTTTCTCAACCGCAAAAACATCATCGTCATTCTCATGGCCATAGAGCTCATGCTCTTGGCGGTGAACATGAATTTTGTGGCCTTCTCACACTATTTAAACGATATCCAAGGTCAAGTGTTTGTTTTCTTTATCTTGACGGTGGCAGCGGCCGAGTCGGCCATTGGCCTGGCCATATTGGTGCTGCTCTTTAGGAACCGCTCCACCATTCACGTCGATGAGCTCAACACGCTCAAAGGCTGAGTCCCTTTTCGTTTTAATGCCCCAAACTACATGTCCATCAACCCAATATGGCCCCTTTGTTCATGAGTCCACACTTAAGTCTTCATCTTTTGCTGCTTGCAGCCCTGGCCCCTTTGTTGGGAGCGGTTTTGGTGGGATTGTGGGGGACGAGTTTGGGTGGCAATGTGTTGGGCCGGCGACTATGCCATGGTCTGGCCATCCTGGGCGTCTTGGTCTCCTTTGTGCTATCGGCTTGGACGCTGTGGGTTGTGAGCACCACGGGGGAGCGATTTGAACAGACGCTTTACTCCTGGATGCAAATTGGCTCCCTCAATATGGAAGTGGGTTTCCTTATTGATGGCTTGACGGCCTTGATGATGTGTGTGGTGACTTTCGTCTCTCTCATGGTTCACATCTACACCATGGGTTATATGGAGGAAGATGAAGGCTACAACCGTTTTTTCGCTTACATCTCCTTGTTTACATTTGCCATGCTGATGCTGGTGATGAGCAACAATTTGTTGCAGCTCTTCTTTGGTTGGGAAGGGGTGGGGCTGGTGTCTTATTTGCTCATTGGTTTTTGGTTCAATAAACCGAGTGCGGTCTTTGCCAACATGAAAGCCTTTTTGGTCAACCGTGTGGGTGACTTTGGTTTTATCCTGGGGATCGGCTTGATTGTGGCCTACACGGGGAGTTTGAACTACACCGAGATTTTTGCCAAGTCAACTGAGCTCAAGGGCTTGTTGTTGCCCGGCACCGATTGGTCGCTGCTGAGTGTTGTTTGCATATGTCTTTTTATTGGTGCTATGGGCAAGAGCGCACAGTTTCCCCTTCATGTGTGGTTGCCCGACTCCATGGAAGGCCCCACACCCATTTCTGCCTTGATTCACGCCGCCACCATGGTGACGGCCGGTATTTTTATGGTCTCTCGCATGTCGCCTTATTTTGAACTCAGCGACACGGCCTTGAATTTGGTGCTGGTCGTGGGATCCATCACCGCACTTTTTATGGGTTTTTTAGGGATCATTCAAAACGACATCAAGCGCGTGGTGGCCTACTCCACGCTCTCGCAGCTCGGCTACATGACCGTGGCCCTGGGTGTGTCGGCTTACCCCATTGCCATCTTTCACCTGATGACGCATGCATTTTTCAAGGCCTTGCTTTTTTTGGCCGCAGGCTCGGTCATCATGGGTGTGCACCACAACCAAGATATCCGCTATATGGGGGGTCTTAAAAAACACATGCCCATTACATGGATTACCTCCTTGATCGGTTCTTTGGCTTTGATCGGCACACCCTTTTTCTCGGGTTTTTACTCGAAGGACAGCATCATTGAAGCGGTCTTGGCCTCTGACTTGCCGGGTTCGGGTTTTGCCAAATGGGCCGTCATGGTGGGCGTATTTGTGACCGCTTTTTATTCGTTTCGGATGTACTTTTTGGTCTTTCACGGCGAGGAGCGTTACCACTTGGTGCCCCAAGTTGAAGGCGAGCATGGTGATCATGGTGACTCGCAAGATCACCATGGCTCGCATGTGCCACATGAGTCACCTTGGGTGGTGACTTTGCCCTTGGTGCTCCTGGCTATTCCTTCTGTTTTTATCGGTTTTTTGAGTATCGAAGGCGTGCTCTACAGCGACTTGCTGCACAGTGCCCTCACGGTCCTCAGCGATCATCATCCTGTCATGCACGAGTTGGCCAGTGAGTTTGAATCTCCCTTGGCCATGGCCGTTGGGGCGTTCACTGGTTTGCCCTTTGCCTTGGCCTTTTTGGGGGTGCTCAGTGCTTACTACTGCTATAGGGTGAACCCACGCGTGCCCGATTGGGTGGCGCACAAGTTGTCCTGGGTGGTGCAGCTCCTCGAGCACAAATATTACATGGACTGGTTCAATGAGCAGGTCTTGGCCCGTTTCACACGACTGTTGGGTCGGTTTTTGTGGCAAGAGGGCGATCAACGTGTGATTGATGGGTATTTGGTCAATGGGTCTTGGAGGCTGATGGCCTTGGCCTCGAGATGGATCAAGCCGTTGCAAACGGGCTACCTCTATCACTATGCGCTGGTCATGATCCTGGGTGTATTTTTATTGATGACCTGGTTCGTCTGGATCAAGCCTTGATGAGGCGGCGCTTTGCAGTGGACAACATAATGAAAGAAATGCGAACATGGGACTTTTGAGCCTTTCCATCTGGACACCGATCTTTTTCGGCTTGGTGTTATTGGTGTTGGGTCGCGAACAACACGCCCGTGCTGTGCGTTGGGTGGCCTTGATTGGTAGCGTCGTGTCTTTTGCCGTCACCTTGCCCCTGCTTGACAAATTCTCCAATTCGTTTTTGGGCTTGCAGTTCGTCGAGCATGTGTCTTGGATTGAGCGCTTCAATGTTTTCTATGCCTTGGGGATCGATGGGCTGTCTTTGTGGCTCATCGTTCTCACCGCCTTCATGACCGTCATTGTGGTGATTGCTGGCTGGGAGGTGATCACCGAGCGTGTTCACCAATACATGGGGGCCTTCTTGATTTTGAGTGGGCTCATGATCGGGGTGTTTTGCGCGCAAGACGGATTGCTCTTTTACGTCTTTTTTGAAGCCACCTTGATCCCGATGTACCTCATCATTGGGGTGTGGGGAGGGCCCAGAAAAATTTATGCGGCGTTCAAATTCTTTTTGTACACCTTGACCGGCTCAGTCTTGATGCTGGTGGGTTTGATTTATTTGTACATTGATTCAGGCGGCAGTTTTGAATTGGCGCGTTGGTACCAGTTGCCACTTGAAGCCTGGGTGCAGGACTTGCTCTTTTTTGGCTTCTTTGCGGCCTTTGCGGTCAAAGTGCCCATGTGGCCCGTGCACACCTGGTTGCCCGATGTTCACGTGGAGGCCCCCACCGGTGGCTCGGCCATTTTGGCGGCCATTATGCTCAAACTCGGCGCTTACGGGTTTTTGCGGTTTTCCCTGCCCATCACGCCCGACGCTTCCCAACATTTGGCGCCTTGGGTTTTGGGGCTGTCTTTGGTCGCTGTCATTTATGTGGGTTTGGTGGCTTTGGTGCAAGAGGACATGAAAAAACTCGTGGCCTATTCCTCGGTGGCCCACATGGGTTTTGTGACACTTGGCATTTTTATCTTCACTCCGCTGGGCCTTACAGGCGCCATGGTGCAAATGATTGCCCACGGTTTTGTCTCTGGTGCCATGTTCTTGTGCATTGGGGTGCTTTATGACCGCATGCACTCAAGAGAGATTAAAAGTTATGGGGGGGTCATCAACTCGGCGCCTAAGTTCACCGCCTTTGCGATTTTGTTTGCCATGGCCAACTGTGGGCTGCCCGGCACGGCTGGGTTTGTGGGCGAGTGGATGGTCATCTTGGGCGCCGTGCAACAATCCTTTTGGCTTGGCATGGGTGCTGCCACGGCCTTGATTTTTGGAGCGGCCTATACCTTGTGGATGGTCAAACGCGTGTATTTGGGGCCTGTTGCCAATGAGCAGGTCCGCTCCCTCACCGACATCAACTCACGTGAATTTTTGATGCTGACACTCTTGGCCTTGGCGGTCCTAGGGATGGGGCTGGATCCCAAACCCATGACCGACACGATGGGGGTGTCGGTCAATGAGCTCCTGCGCTTGGCGACGGTGAGCAAGTTGGGACACTGACCATATTTGATGACAGCCATGTGCAGCACCTCCACCTTTGAATTTCAACCATAAAGAACACGAACGATGATCGATTCCAGTGCTTGGTTTAGCATCAGTCCAGAGATCTTTCTCTTGGTGATGACTTGTCTCATTTGTCTGGTGGACTTGGGGGTCAAGTCTCCCAAGCGAGACACCACCTTCGTGTTGTCACTCCTCACTTTGTTGGGTGTTGCGGTGATGGAAGGATTGTTGGCCAAAGGCGGTGAGGTGAGCTATGGTTTTTCACGCATGGTGGTGTTTGATGCCATGGGCCACTGGCTCAAGTGTTTTTCTGCCTTGGCGGTTTTGGTTACCCTCGTTTACGCACGAAGCTACAGCGCCGACCGCGGCATGCTTGCTGGCGGTGAGATTTTTAGCCTGAGCCTTTTTGCCCTCTTAGGGATGATGGTCATGATCTCTGGCAATCATTTTCTTGTCCTTTACTTGGGGTTGGAGTTGTTGACCCTGTGCAGTTACGCCTTGGTGGCCCTGAGGCGCGACAGTGCCCAAGCCAGCGAAGCGGCGATGAAGTACTTCGTCCTCGGTGCGTTGGCCAGTGGTTTTTTGCTCTACGGCTTGTCGATGCTGTATGGTGCCACGGGCAGCTTGGAGATTGGGACCGTTTTCAATAGCGTGCTGTCGGGCCAAATCAACCACCAAGTGTTGATCCTTGGATTGGTGTTTGTCGTTTGTGGCTTGGCGTTCAAATTGAGCCTTGTGCCTTTTCACATGTGGGTGCCCGATGTCTACGAGGGCTCACCCACAGGGGTGACGCTGATGATTGCGGGTGCCCCAAAGTTGGCCGCCTTTGCTTTGGCCATTCGTCTTTTGGTGAGTGGTTTGCTCCCGCTTGCAGAGGATTGGCAGCAAATGCTCATGATTTTGAGTGTTTGCTCTTTGTTGGTGGGCAACTTGGCCGCCATTGCACAAACCAACCTCAAACGCATGCTAGCTTTTTCCACCATTTCACAAATGGGGTTTGTGGTGATCGGCCTCTTTGCCGGGGTGGTCAACGGCCAAAGCTTGTCTGCGGCCAATGCTTACAGCTCAGCCATGTTTTACACCATCACCTATGTGCTTACCACCTTGGCCGCTTTTGGGGTGATTTTGCTCTTGGCCCGAGAGGGGTTTGAGAGTGAAGAAATTGCTGACTTGGCCGGGTTGAATCAGCGCAGCCCCCTCTACGCTGGCATCATGTCCATCGTGTTGTTTTCCTTGGCAGGCGTGCCCCCACTGGTGGGTTTTTATGCCAAGCTCTCGGTACTCCAAGCCTTGATGGCGTCGCAGATCACCGGCTCGGTTCCCCTGGTCGTTTTTGCCCTCATCATGTCATTGCTGGCGGCTTTTTACTACATCCGCATCGTCAAAGTGATGTATTTTGATCCCCCCATCACCGCTTCGACCGTTTCTGCTGGCAACGATGTGAAGTGGATGCTCGGGGTCAATGGCTTTGCGATTTTGGGTCTGGGCTTATTCCCAGGCGGCTTGATGAGTTTGTGCTCTGAGGCCATTTTGAAGTCTTTGGGCTGAGTGTGCTCGTGCCTTTAAAAGCGTGAGGGCTTGCATGTTGGCTTTGAGGCCTATTCAATCCCAACTGTGCTTCAAGCAAGCTTCTTTGGGGACCTTCTTTCCAATGCGCATTTTTTAGGTCATAATTTCGTCATGAAAGTACTTGATCTGCATTGTCCCCAAGAGCACCAGTTTGAAGGCTGGTTTGCCTCTGAAGATGATTTCCAATCCCAAAACGCCCGCGGCTTGATCGAGTGTCCCATGTGTGGTGCTCAAGAGGTGAGGAAAAGCTTGAGTGCGCCAAGGCTCAATTTGCTCTCCTCCAGATCATCGCGAACACAAGGTCTCTCGCGGGATCCCGCGCGGTTGTCCCATGATGCTGGGGCTGTAGGCGGGGAAGGCGGGGCAGGTGCAATGTCCAACAGCAGCGCCCAAGTGGGATCTGCGCCCCCTCAGGCTTCTGAGGGAGGTGCTCAAGACACGGCCACGCCAGCATTAAGCCATGCCATGCAAGACAACACCCATCGGCATCTGGTGCAGCATCAACTCCAAGCCCATTGGCTCAAAGTGGTCCAACAGGTTTTGGCCAACACCGAAGATGTGGGCAGCCAATTTGCCAGTGAGGCTAGAAAAATTCATTATGGTGAGGCCGAGGAAAGAAATATTCGGGGCCAAGTCAGCGCGGACGAATCCATGGCCTTGCTTGATGAGGGGATTGCAGTCGTGCCACTCATGGTGCCCGCTTCTCTCAAGGGCAGCGTTCACTGAGGTCTCTTGCCAGTTGTCCTTGACTGTCAACAGACCTGCCCAAGGGCCAGCCTTTTTTTATGGCGCAGCCCAAGAGTCTTTAAGGCCAGTGGTCTTGTTAAAAACCAATGCATGGCCAAGGCTTTCCAGGCGGTCAGCAACAAAATACCCAATCCGCTCAAATTGATAAGACTCAGAAGCCTTCGCGTTCATGAGTGACGGCTCCACCATGGCGTGGACCACCGACATGCTCTTGGGGTTCAAGCTGCTTAAATAGTCTTGCCCTCCTGCATCGGGCTGAGCTTGCGTAAAGAGTCGGTCGTAAATGCGCACCACAGCAGGCAGCGCATCCAAGGTGCTCACCCAAGTGATGACGCCCTTGACTTTGACCGAATTGGCCCCGGGGGTGCCACTTTTGGTGTCGGCAATGAGGCGAGCATTCACGCGAATGACGCGACCCGAATCGTCTAAATCTGCGTCGACACACTCCACCACATGGCCATACTTCAAGCGCACTTTGTTGCCGGGAAAGAGCCGGAAAAACCCTTTCACCGGTTCGTTCTCAAAGTCGCTTCTCTCGATCCAGAGCTTGGGCGAGAACAAGAACGCACGCTCACCCATTTCGGGGTGGTGCGGGTGAGCAGGCGCGCCCACACGTTCAGAGTCGATGTCGCCCATCACCTGCGCCCAGTTGGTCAGTACGAGCTCCACGGGGTCGAGCACCGCCATGGCGCGTGCGGCCTTGCCCTCCAAGTCTTCTCGCAAACAAGCTTCCAGTGTGCTGTAGTCTATCCAGCTGTCGCTTTTGGTGACCCCAATGCGCTCTACAAAGAGGCGAATGCTCTCAGGCGTGTAGCCGCGTCTTCTGAGCCCCACCAGGGTGGGCATGCGCGGGTCGTCCCAGCCCGCCACATGACCGTCTTGAACCAACTGCGCGAGCTTTCTTTTGCTCGTGATCACATAGGTCAAGTTCAGTCTTGCGAACTCATACTGTTTGGGCGCAGGAGAGGGCAATAAGTTGAGTTCCATCAACCGCGCCAAGAGCCAATCGTAAAAGGGTCGCTGATCCTCAAACTCCAGTGTGCACAGGCTGTGGGTGATTTGCTCGAGCGCATCTTCAATGGGGTGGGCAAAGGTGTACATCGGGTAGATGCACCACAAGTCTTGTGTGCGGTGGTGGCGGGCTTTGCGGATTCGGTAAATGGCCGGGTCTCTGAGGTTTAAATTGGGTGAGGCCATGTCGATTTTGGCGCGAAGAACCGCCGAACCATCCTCGAGCAAACCGTCTCGCATGTCCTTGAATCGCTGCAAGTTCTCGCTCACGCTTCGATGGCGAAACGGACTGTCCTTGCCTGGGGTGTTGAAGTCACCTCGGTTTTCTCGCATTTCTTGTGCGTTTTGCTCGTCCACGTAGGCCAAGTTGGCCTCAATGAGCGCCACCGCGCAGCTGTGCATGAAGTCAAAATAATCGCTGGCTTGAAAAAGGTGGGAGACGTTGCGTCCATTGATCTCACTCTCCCAGCCAAAGCCCAACCACTTGACCGCATCAAGAATAGAGTCTACATATTCTGTGTCTTCTTTCTCTGGGTTGGTGTCATCAAAACGCATGTGACATACACCTTGGTAGTCTTGTGCCAATCCAAAGTTGATGCAAATGCTCTTGGCATGCCCAATGTGCAAGTAGCCATTGGGTTCTGGCGGAAATCGAGTTCGAATGCGAGCCGTGTCCAGGGGGCCATGGGCTTGGTGCGCCCGCCCACCAGGCGAGCCCGCCCAGTGGCGAGCCGCGTAGGTGCCTTGGGCCAAATCTTGCTCAATGATTTGACGCAAAAAATTGCTGGGTTTCTCCAGTACTTTGACCGGTCCATCGTGGGGCTGGGTGGAAGGGAGATTTGTGCTCATGCGGTGATTTTAGGCGCTTCAGAGCCGTTTGCACCGGTCAGGGAAGTTGGTGTGTCATAAATCTTACTTTTTTATGGCAATAGGCCATCTTTTGGTGTGGGAGATTTTTAGAGTTTTTTATCGCCACTGAGCTTGGCGTTGATGTTCGCCCCTGAGCCCAAGGGGCACAAACGCGCATTGCAATATTGACGATAATGTGGAGCTTGAGGGCAGCACAGCCTTCACTCATGCCTTTCGGACTTTGAAGGAACCTATGTTGGATTTGATACTTTTTCTTAAAGCTTGCGCGATGGGTTTGGTGGAGGGATTCACTGAATTTTTACCCATTTCTTCAACCGGCCATTTGGTCTTGTTGGGCTCCTTGTTGGGTTTTGATGATGAGCGTGCCAAGGTCTTTGACATTGCCATTCAATCGGGCGCGATCTTTGCCGTGGTGCTGGTGTTTTGGCAAAAAATATCCCAAACCTTGGTGGCCCTTCCGCGCTCTCGCATGGCCCAAGAGTTCACCCTTCACATTGTGATCGCGTTCTTGCCCGCTGCCGTCTTTGGCCTCCTGCTGGGCCACTGGATCAAGGACCATTTGTTCACCCCTCAAGTGGTGGCGAGCACTTTTGTTTTGGGTGGCTTTATTATCTTGTGGGCTGAAAAACGCAGCAGCTCCAAATCAGCAGACCATCACCCCAACGACGATGTAAGGATTTTGAATGTTGAATCCATGACCCGCAAAGACGCCTTGAAAGTGGGTCTGGTGCAGTGCCTGGCCATGATTCCGGGCACGTCTCGCTCGGGCGCCACCATCATTGGGGGAATGTTCTTGGGACTCAGTCGCAAGGCGGCCACCGAGTTTTCGTTTTATCTGGCCATCCCCACCCTTTTGGCGGCCGGCGGCTACAGCTTGTTCAAAGCGCGGCATTTGCTCAGTCTCGCGGATGCGCCGCTATTTTTAACGGGCCTGATCGTCTCCTTCGTGAGCGCCTGGGTCTGCGTCAAGTGGCTGTTGCGCTACGTGGGCTCCCACAGTTTCGTGCCCTTCGCCTACTACCGCATTGCATTTGGTGTGTTCATTTGGGTGAGTGTGAGCTCAGGCCTGATCAACTGGGGAGGTGCTTGAGTTGGTTGAGTTGGTTGGCAAAGCGTGCCCGTTGTCTGGATGAACCCATGGATCACAGGGTCACCCCAATGTCGTCTTCACGCAACACGACAGGCCATAAAGCCAATTCTTTGGTATTTGTATTTTTCATTAAATCGTTGAATACAATCCTACACGGTAATTCAGTACTGTGTTTTTAAGCGATTGATCATTCTTGGCGAGTTTTTTTACCCATGAGGAGTCTATCCTTGACCTCGGATATCCCTCAAAATTTGGGCCAGTTTTTGCTGCTTGTTGTGTCGATCGTCATGACCGTTTTTGGCAACCATGCGACTTTCACCTTGGCACCCAAGTCCTTTATCTGGACAACGGGTCTATTATTTTTGCATTTGAACTTTCGCAGCCGAAGACAAAGGACCGCGTTCAAGCGCGAACCATTCAACCCAAACCCGTTCACGCCTTATGGGATCACTTTGTTCATGGATGTTGGGCTTCAGGGGCCTATTGGGCGCAGCGACGTGGAGTGTGATGTGTTTTTTCAATGCACAACGCGACAGCGGGCCATCTGTTGAGCAATAGGTTGAGATTGTCACCAAAGACCTCAACCAAACACCCCAACCAA
>TBL_comb47_HYPODRAFT_10002872_pt1 | contig 20880 bp, 15 predicted proteins | sample TroBogypolimnion_40_FD_10682 | JGI IMG/M metagenome (IMG submission 10682) | reverse complement strand
GTTTTGTTGATCACGGTGATCCTGACGACCTTTTTGATTACGCGCACCGTCATCAATCCACTTGAAAAACTCAAGACAAGTCTTTTTCAACTCGAGACCAAGGACTTGGACAAACCACTGCACGCGCNGTCGCGTTTCAATGAGTTCAAGGATTTTGTGGATGTTTTTAATTTACTCAGGGAAAGGCTGAGGGCTTCTTTTTTCCAGGCGGGGAGATTTTCTGCCGACGCATCTCACGAGCTGCGTACACCTCTGACCATTTTGCGAGGCTACGCCGAGCGAGCGATTGCCGATTGTGAAGAAGGCTCTAGACAGCAAATTCGCCTGTCGCAAATGTCCGACGAAATTGACCGCTTGATCTCCATCACCGATAAACTCCTGCTCTTGTCCAAGGCCGACGCGGGCTCTCTTACTTTGTCCGCCGCCCAAGTCAATATCAGCGACATGTTAGGTGAATTGGTGATGGATGCCAATATGTTTCAAGACAAGTTGAAGATAATCTCCAACATTCAAAAAGCCATGTACTGGTATTGTGATATGCAACTCATTCAGCAGTTGTTCCACAACCTCTACACCAACGCGGTCAATTACAACATTGAAAATGGTTGGATTCATTTTGAAGCGAAGATGTATCGCCATGAGTTGGTCGTTGTGTTTAGCAACCCCACGCCCAAAATGTCTCACGATGTGGTCGAGCGTGCGTTTGAGCGGTTTTACCGAGGCATTGATTCGCACACCCGGTTGATTGACGGCCATGGCTTGGGGCTGAGCTTGTGCAGAGAAATTGCGCGCGTGCATTATGCCGAGTTGGAGATGGTCGAGGACGATCAAAATGTGGTCAAGGTCACCTTGAGGGTCAACCCCAAAGCGCTCATGCAGCCCAATCATGCGCCAGTGGCCCACTTGCTGGAAACGGCGTGAGAGCCGTCCTGGCTTGGGTTGAGCGCAACAAGACGGTGTCTCAGGTGGGAACAATTGCAATGCTTCGTGCCACCTTTATGCTTTGTTGGGGTTTGTCATGGCTCGTGGTGAGCCAGGGAACGCTGGCCAATGAGGGATCTAACATCCTTGAAGGGGTGAGGCACGCTGAGATCACTTACGGACTCAATCAATCCAATCTTTCTCTTCTTCGTGGGGTGGTGATTGACACCAAGCTCGAGCCCACCATGGATTTCAAGCTCGAGACTGATCGGGCCTTTGTGAGCCTTCAAAATGGATTGGGCTTGTGGCTTAACCACACCCCCCCATTCAAGTCGGGGGTGTCCATCAATTACATGTTGGGCCGGCACCAAAGCACCGATTTGCATTACCAAAGATTGGGAGACCAAAGTGGCAGTTTTGATCTCTATGCCTTTGCTGAGTGGCAGCCGATCTTGGAGGCGGTGACGTTTTACGGCAATGTTGCGCAGACCCCCAGTCCCGTGGCCAGGCAGTTCGCCCAGGCTGGGGTGACCTTGGGGTTGGCCTTGGTCAAACCATGGAATGCTTTCTTTGATTTCAATGAGACCTGGGGAAATGCCGTCTACTGGCAGAGCTATTACGGTGTGAATTCTCAGCAACACGTCACCTCGATGAAGGGCTTTTTCATGCCCACACAAGGCGGCGCTTTGTACCAGTCCCAATCTTTTGGGGCGGTCTATAGCCTGAACAATGCAATGGATCTGATCATGGGGGTGGGAACACTGCAGGCTTCAAACGCTTTGATGCAAAGCCCAGTCATGGGGTCTCGCTCACAGCATACCGTCATGGTCATGCTCAACCACAAATTGCTCGACCACTAAAGCGCTTTGGACTTGGGGTGCAAGGAACTTCTGTTAAAAATGTTGCCTGTGTTGCCTGTGTTGCCTGTGTTGTCAATGCTTTGCACGAAGACAAACTCACGGTTGTGTTTCGAGATAAGATGCCCACTTTCCTCGCGCTGCTTTGCGTTTTACCAGCCAACTCAGAAACCAAAGGCTTTGTCCATGAATGAAAACTTTGTCATTGCAGTGACCACTGCCCTCATTTTGGGCTCCCTTGTGGGTGTCGAGCGCCAATGGCATCGCCGTCTGGTGGATTTGAAAACCAACGCCTTGGTGGCTTTGGGGGCGTGCTTGTTTGTGTGGACTTGTCGCGCCGACCAAGGCTATATAGAACCTGTGCGAATGGCTGGCCAAATCGTGGTGGGTGTCGGATTCATTGGCGGGGGCTTACTCTTTCGAGACGGGGCCCAAACCCAAGGGGTCAACACTGCAACCACTTTGTGGTGTTGCGCTGCTGTTGGGGTTCTGTGTGGACTCTCGCGCTGGCAAGAAGCCCTTTTTGCGTCCGTGGTCATTGTTTTGGCCAACACCATATTGCGCAATTTGGCACACCTGCTCAATCTAAAAATGGGGGTCAACGATTATTTGACCGAGAGCGTGCATCTCGAGTTGGTGTGCGACGCGCCTTGCTACGAAAAGGTGCTGGAGTGCATGGGCCATTTTTTTAAAGAGCACAATTGTCAGCCACGCAATTTTTCACACGAAGTGTTACCAAACCTCAAGCACACCATTGGCTACAAAATTGCCTTTGAACACGACCGACCAGAGCGAGATATTGCGCAGTTGGAAACAAGCTTGCGCGACCTCGGTGTGATGAAAATCGAGTGGCATCGTTAAGACTGCCAGTGACTTCAGTACTGTGTTTGATAGGGTTGCGACAAGCGGTAGTTGCGATCAAAATGACCCAAATAGACTTGCGCGAGTTTGGGATTGTTCCAGTTGACCAAAACGTTTTCAGAATTTTTGTGCGCAGCTGCCGATGAAAAGTTAAAGCTCCCGAGTTCTACCGTTTGTTGATCAATGATGATGACCTTGTCGTGGTGAATGGGGAAGCGGTCAATCAGTCTGACCTCGCAACCGGCGTTGACCAGCGCTGAAAGTGCAGCTCGCGCTTTGCCACTGTGGTCCTCGACCGTGCTGCTTTTTTTGTCCACCACCCAGGTCATTTGAACTCCGCGTTTTTTGGCCCGAATCAATGCCTCGGTGATGGCTGGATTGGTAAAGCTGTAGGCCAGACCACGAATTTCATGCCGGCTCGAATCGATCGCTTTGATCACGAGCTCTTCCGTGCCTTCGTTTGGTGAGAATGCCACCTCCAAAGTGCCCGCCGCAGGGATCTCAAAGGCTTGTGCGCTGGTCAAAGACCCAAGGCCACACAAAAGTACCAGGCAGCAGCTCAAATGCGAGAGCATTCTTTTGAGGGTCAAGTGACCCCTGAGTGGGCCAAAGGCTTGAGTGTTAAAAAAAAGCGAATGGGGGTGGGGAAATAGTTTAATGTCCGTCATGGTCGTGGTGTACTCACTGTAAGGAATTCAAGCGCAGTTTGAGCTGGGCTTTGGGAGCTTTATTTTAGGCGGTATTGCACTTGCAATGCGCTTGTCATATGTTTGATATGCGCTTTTAATGCTTGTGGGTCTGGCGTCTTGCTCACGGCTCTGATGGGCCAAGGTGTTGGCTGCTCGCGGTTGCAGTTTGAGGCCTGAGATGTGAAACTGGCGGATAATCCAAACCTATGCTTGACTCACCCATGCCTTCATGACAGATTCAACGGGAACTCTTTTTTTGATGTTGCCTGGGCTATGCAGTTCCCCCGAAGAGCTCAATAGCGTCCAACGCATCTTGGAGCGGCACGGCTTTCACACCTTAGCAGTGACCATTCCAGGTTACTCCTTTGACCCAGACAAAACCCAGCAAGTGGCCACGCCATTTGAGAGTTGGCTTGAGCTTTTGCATGAGCAAATTCTGCACGAGCGCGCTGGCTTTGAGCGCATTACCTTGGTCGGATTGTCTTCGGGGGCAAATTTGGCCTTGGCCTTGAGTATCAAATACCCTCGCAGCGTTGACGCCTTGGTGCTACTGTCGACCTCCATTTGGGTTGATGGTTGGTCCATTCCGTTTTATCATTGGCTCTTGCCCTTGGCACTGTTCACGCCTTTGGGCGTCTTTTGGAAATACCGCGAGAAAGAGCCCTTTGGCGTCAAGGATGAGCGCATTCGTGCCTGGATCAAGCGTGAGTTGGAGCGTCGTCGGATCTCGGCTGTCGGGGCGAGTGTGCTGGAGATCGGTCACCTCAAGCAAAATTTTCGCCTGCGCTCCTTTGTCAAGAAACATTTACCCGGCAGTGCGCTGCCTTTGGCACTGGCCATCCACTCGGAGCTCGATGAGGTGGCGAGTTTGAGGAATGTGCGTTGGCTCGAGTCGCATTGGCCAGCTCACACACTGCAGACCTTGATTTTGAACAACAGTTACCACATGATCACCATTGACCAAGAGCGACACACCGTGAGTGAGGCTGTTTTGAGTTACGCTCAGGCACAAAAAAGCCCCAAAAGGCCACCACTCTGAATGGGCGCAACTGTTTGGGGCTGAGGGCGATTTTGAAACTTGAGCGTTAAGACAGGGAAGTCCGCGAAGTCTGCGAAGTCCCAAGGCTCAAGAAATCAAGCTTTGGTTACCAATCGTCAGAACCACCGCCGCCACCGCCAGAAGAGTCGTCCCAAGAGCCGGAGTCTTGGACCCCGAAGTTGTCGCCCCCCATGTTGTAGTTGCCACCACTTTGTGTGGGGTAGCCGTTGTCTTGAAAACTGTTGTTGTTGGGAGCAAAGCCGCCTTGATTGGAGTTACCGTGTTCTCCAAGAACGTTGTGCATGAGGGCTTCTCCTGCCACCATTCCAGCGCCAACGGCCGCTCCCGTGACCAAGCCCCCCATGATTCCCGAGCCCATCCCGCCACCACCGCCCATGGGTGCTGGGCCATAGGGCTGACCCATGGGCATGCCACCACCCATGGGGGTGGGGCCCATGCCACCATACTGTGGCTGAGGCATGTAGACCTGTTGGGGTCTGGCAAACATACGATACACAAAAAAGATGAAGGCCAAGGCGGCAAACCCGATGATCCAAGGCAAGAAGCTCGAAGAACTGCTGGCGACTCGTTCATTGCTGGGCACGTAGTTGTTGTTTTGCGCCACGGCAGGTGGCGGCGCGCTCAAGCGTGCCTTCAAGCCACTCAAGGCCTCGGGTTTTGCAAAGCTCAAGCCTGGGCTTAGTTTCTCTGCGATTTGAAGTTCGTCACGTGCGGCTTCAAGTCGGCCTTCTTTTGCCAAGAGTTCGGCATTGACAAAGTGCGCCTTGCCACTGTTGGGGTGGTCGCTCAAGACTTGTTTCATCATGGCGTCGGCCTGGGCGAAATTGCCCGACTCGGCTGCCTTGTAGACCTCGTTCATTGAGGGGTCAGCCGCCAAGCAAGAGGATGCTGAGAGGCCCAGCAAGGCCAAAGACAGCAAACCCTGGGTGACGCTTTTGGGTAAAAGGGTGAAATTCATGTGGATCAAACTCCTATAAGGCAATGACAATCCATTTGAGGGTGAGTTCTTCGAATTCAAGCCCAGCAGTCTAAAGAAGCTTGTCGCTTGTGTGTCACGGGGCTTGCCGATGGGGCACAAGGGTTTCTTTTGGAGGCTGATTTTCAATCCTAGAGTCACCTATTTTGCCCTAATTTGGCAAAGGCGGTGCGAGTCATCTTGCTTGTAGGGCCAAAGAGCCAAAGGACANAAGAACCAAAGGGCATTGTTGCCATGAGGCGAATGCCTTAAGACCGCCGAAAAGCCCCAGCATGGTCGCCCTAGGGTAGGGTTTGGACTTGACGCCCCTATAGCGGGGACCCTATTTTATTCGCGCGGTAGCGGTTAAGATGCTGGGTGGGGTAGCGCACCGCGGCGGCCTATGCTTCAAGCGCGAACCTTCCCGTATGATTTATTTTTTCAAGGAACTTTTTCGAATGTCTAACCTATTGTCAACAGCGAGTTTGCCAGTTTTTAAGCTTTTTCTCGGTAATTTGAAAACGTGTTTGCAAAAGACCATCGCCAACGCCTCTGAGCGAGGATTTGATCCCCAGGTGTTGGTGGATTTCCGTCTGGCACCCGATATGCTGCCCTTCAAGCGCCAAATCTTGATTGCTTGTGATGCAGCCAAATTTGGCGCAGCAAGAATTGCTCTTGTGGAGGCCCCCAAATTCGACGACACCGAGGCAACCATGGCCGATTTGGTTGAGCGTGTGGCCAAAACCATTGCTTGGATCGAGACTGTGAGCCCCCAAGCCATGGACCAAGGTGCTGGGCGGGAGGTGACTTTTCCCGTGGGCAAGGAAACCAAAACCATGGTTGCAGAAGATTATTTGCTTCACTGGGTCCTACCCAATATGTATTTCCACATCACAACCGCCTACAGCATCTTGCGCCACAATGGCGTGCCTTTGGGTAAGCGCGACTATTTGGCCGGCTCTCTAGCGAGCTAATCCCTCTCCTGTCCTTTGGTCGCTCAAGCTTACCTTCGCGCGGAAGACTTGAGCGGCCAGGCTGTGGTGTGTCAACGAATTGGCCCTAGAAAAAAGAGTTTTTTTGGGCCTGCTCTATCCTCTGTCTGAAAGCGCCCATGGCCATCAAGTCCACCATTTACAAAGCTCAACTGCACATCGCAGACATAGACCACTCCTATTACGAAGACCACACCCTCACCTTGGCTAGACATCCAAGCGAAACCGATGAACGCATGATGGTGCGCCTGGTGGCTTTGGCATTGAATGCCTACCGACTTCAAGAGATTTGCAAGGGAGATGGGTCTTGGGTGTTCGGTGCGGGGCTATCAGATCCCAACGACCCCGATTTGTATTTGCTTGACTTCACCTCCAGAAAACGGGTCTGGATCGAAGTGGGGCAACCCGAAGACAAGCCTTTGAGCAAAGCGTGTTCGCAAGCCGATCTCGTGCTGGTTTATGCGTTCAACCATGCCAAAGAAATTTGGTGGAACGGCATTCGCAACAAAGTCTCACGTCTACAGAAATTGCAAGTGTGGGGCCTCCCCCNCGAGGTGACCCAGTCCTTGGTGAGCTTGGCCGAGCGAAGCATGAATTTGCAAGCGACCATTCAAGAGCAAACCCTCACCTTGAGCAGTGAGCGAGGCAGCATTGAAGTGCAAGCCACCTTGATGTCCGTTTAGGTTTTGCACCAGATTTGGGTGTTGTTTTGCAGACGTGAACCCCACTCAAGTCCATCCAGTCGGCGACCCGTGATGGGCAATCACGCAGGGCGTGTGCACTTAGCCAAGTGGCTGCACCGTGACCGCAACGTCGAGCAAATGGTCGTTCCCGCCTTGAATGACTCCCCTCACGGGTGACACGTCAGAGTAGTCTCGCCCAAAGGCGGTGGTGATGTAGTCCTCTCCTGGCGAGTACACGCCAGAGCGGTTGTTGGTGGGGTCAAAGTCAAACCACACGCCGGCGCTGCCAGGCGTCGAGTCCACGCCAGGCAGATAGACCGAGGCCCAAGCGTGAGACGCATCCGAGCCGATGAGCCGAGCTTGTCCCTCAGGAGGTAGGGTCAAAATATACCCACTCACATAGCGCGCTGCCAGGCCAAATGAGCGGCAGCACGCCACCATGATGTGGGCGAAATCTTGGCAAACCCCCGTGCGGCTCGCAAAGGTATCGATCAATGGCGTATTGACTTCGGTGCTTTTGCTCTTGTAGGCAAACTCCTCATGAATCAATGCCATCAAATGCGTGAGCCCTGTGAGCAAGGGGGTTTGAGCGCCCAAAGCGCGCATGGCGTATTGTGCAAACACCTCAAGTCTGGGAACATGGGGCGAGTCGAATAAATAATCACTGGCCTCGTCAAAGTGTTTGCCCGCGTTGTACTGGTAATGGTCGCGGGCTTGTTGTGCGCTTGCATTTTCCCAGTGCTTGACCTGCGCGGGAGTGAGCAAGGTGGGCCAACTGTTGCTTTGGGTTGAGGAGGACGGCGAGCTCGCACTCCATTGAGTACGCTCAGGGGGCGACCAGGCGTTTTGCTGCACAGACTGCTCGGGGTTGTGCAATGGGGGTGACTCAAGGCTATGGAACCCAATGGATTGCATTTGACTCTGAGACTGAAATTGGGATTGAAATTGGGATTGAAATTGGGATTGAGTGGCGGATGACGTCATGCCAAAGCGCAAATTCATCTGCGTTCCTTGGGCTTGAGGCTGTCCATAAGACCAGGTGCTCAGCACACTCTCTGAGGTGATGCTCAATTGGGAATGTTGGTTCAGGAGCGCCAAATAGTGGGTTGGGTTTTGATAAAAATCCTGGGATTCAAAAAGCTCGGTGGGCTCTGGAGAGATGCTCAGGTAATGGCTTTCGAGCCTTTGGCAGGGCATATCCCTGGGCTTTAAGTGCAAAAAATGCTGCGCTGTCTCCACCGCGGGTTGATAGCGGTAAAGGCTGGTGTGGGTCACTTTGAGCCTCAAGCCTGCTCTCCAGCGCACGGGCTTAGTGGCACTCTGTTGGCACCATTGGTCTGGTATTGCGAGGGCGAGGGTGTGGCATTCAAGGTGTGGGTAAAGTATTTCTCTCCAATGGCATTGGAGACCTGAATAGTTTGGCCCAGGCCTTGTTGCAGGCTTTGGGCCAGTGACCTCAAGTCTGCGTCTGAACATTCTGCATGGCTCGGGTTGTGAATCCAAGTCTCGGGTTTTGGGCACAGGCCCGCCAAGGCATCCAATTCAAGCGGCCCACAGCCTGCCAGTTTGGCCAAACGCCCTCTGAGCGTTTGCGCCACCCAAGCCAGTGAGCGGGGATTGTCGCCATCCAAGACGATCAAATCAAACAAGGCGTTCAAGCTGCGGCTTTGTTGGTGCTGGGCTTGGAAGGTGATGGTGCTGTCAAACAAGTTCAACAGTGTTAAAAAACAGGTGTCGTCGTTTTGGAGTTTCGTCAAGACGCCCATGTTCAAGGCCGTCTCCAGCACTTGCGAGAGGTAGCCCAGGCGCTCCACATGCCGCCCAATGCTGAGCAGTCGCCAACCGTCGTCCCTCACCATACGGTCGGTTTGTGCGCCTGTGATCGCGGCCAATTGGTTCTGGGTGTTGGAGAGCACCCGAATAACCTCGGTGAGGGGGTAGTAACTGTTCTCAGACCAAGGCCTCGCGGCATTGGAGAATTCTTCTTGGGTGCGCTCAATAAGGAGCCAGTGATCCAAGGACAGTCGCTCGCGAACTGCCGAAGCAGCCAGTTGCAATGCGCGCAAATTAAAACCCAAACTCGACACCTTGCCAAGCGCTTCAAGACTGGCGGTCAAGCGTCTCTCAAACCGCCTGTGTTCGTTCAAGAGTTCGGGTTGGGTGCTCATGTCAAGGTCGATCAGCCCTTGCTGGTAGGCCAAACGAGAGACCCAGCTGCGCCATGTTGAAGAGAGTTGTTGCTCAGCATTCAAACCCTCCAAGGTGAGTCTGACTTGTCTGAGAATGTTCTCGCTTCTTTCGCTGTATCGACCGAGCCAGTAAAGGTTTTCAGCGGCGCGACTGGTGACCATTCTTTTTTTAGTACTGAGGTTCAACTCGGTGTGCACGGGTGCAGGCGCCGTGGCACTGTTGTGCTGTGTTCCTTGTACCCAAACGTCGGCACTGCTGCCGCCTCTTTGCATGGAGGCGATTTGCGCACCTTGGGTGGCCAGCCTGGCCAAGCCGCCTGGCAAGATGCTCCACTGATCATTGGCTTGGCGAATAGCAAAGACGCGCAAGATGCACGAGCGTGAACTGATTTGGTTGTGCTCCCAGGTGGGCAGTTGGGACAGGGGCAGATACTTTTGGGCCGTGTATTGATCCGGTTGGGAGCGGATGTCTTGGCGCAGGCTTTCCAAATCGTGATCACTCAAATGTCGACCCAAAACAGTGTAAGGCTGGTTCTGGCGCTGCGCTTGATAGGGATAGGTGGGTTTGATCACGCAGTCCTTGAGCTCGGGATTCACGGTTTCAAAAGCGGCTTTTTCTCCGCACCACCAAGTTGATAAGCTCGGCAACTTCAAGGGCTCATTGAGCAATGTTTGACAAATGCTGGGTAAAAAGCCAAGCAATGCCGGTGACTCCAAGATGCCAGAGCCCGGCGAGTTGGCCACGAGCACATTGCCAGCGCGGATGACTTGCATGAGGCCGGGCACGCCCAAGGTGGAATCTTCTCTGAGCTCCAATGGATCTAAAAATTCGTCATCCAATCTCTTGATCAAGCCGTGCACTGGCTCAAGACCTCTCAAAGTGTTGAGGTAGAGGTGCTGATTTCTCACGGTCAAGTCCCGGCCTTGAACCAAGGTCGCCCCCAAAAACCGAGCCAAATAGGCGTGCTCGAAATAGGTCTCGTTGTAGGGGCCCGGCGTGAGCAAGGCGATATGCGACTGGGTTGCGTGTCCCGAGGCCTCCTTGAGGTGATCCATCATGCTGCGGTAGGTCTGGTGCAGGCCTTGAACACCCAGGGCCGTCATGGCACTTGGGAACAAGCGAGAGATGATGCTTCTATTTTCCAGCAAATAGCCCAGTCCCGAGGGGGCCTGGGTGCTTTGGGAAAGCAGCCTCCACTGGCCGCTCGGTGACCTCGCCACATCAAAGGCCACGATGTGCAAATGGTCCCCTCCCAGAGGTTTGACGCCTTGCATGCTTCTTAAGAATCCGGGGTGCCCGTTGACCAAGGCAGGAGGCAAGAGGCCGGACTTGGTCAACTGCTGATCGCCATAAACGTCTTGCATGACACGCTGCAAGAGCTTGACTTGCTGGGTGACAGCGCTCTCGAGAGTGAGCCAGCTCTCTTCGTTGATGATGAAAGGAAACAAGTCCAAGGACCACGGGCGCTGAGGACCATGCTGGTCGGCGTAAATATTGTAGGTCACACCGTTGTCTTTGATTTGGCGCTCCAACTCCTTTTGTTTTTGATTCAAAGACTGCACATCGCGGGTGTCTAAGTGGTCAAAAAAAGCCTGCCAATGATGGGCCAATGGGGCCGCGGGGTCTGCGCCAGCGTTTTCGCTAGAGCTTGGGTTTTCACGGCAGGCTTTGGCCCCACTGGCGTGGGCCAATAGCTCTTGATAATGAGGGGACTTCTCACGCTCCAAGGCCAGGGTTGAGCTTGCCAAAAACTCCGCGAAGTCAGGGCCGCTTGGATTCAGTGGGGTGGGCATTGAATCGAGTGCGCTAAAAGAGGGGTCCAACATCTCTTCATTGTCTCATGACCGAGGTCCCCAAACACGTGAGCGTGGGGGGCCAAGGGTCGGTGAGAATGGGTTCTTCATCGCTTGGAGGGCTCACGCCCGCCTCAAATCCAAGGTCAGTGGGAACTCTTGATTGATGGGCAACTCAATGGATGCGCTGGGCACATTCCAAATGCCCGGTGTGTGGCCCATTTGCGCAAAGCGCGAGACTCGGCGACTTTGAGCCTCATAAGCATTGACCGGATAGGACACGTAATTCAAGCCCCCTGGGTGGGCCACGTTGTACTGGGCTCCAGCGACCGCGCGCTTGGACCAGGTGTCATAGAGGTCAAAAGTCAAGGGCGCATGGGCGCCAATGCTCGGGTGCAAGGAAGAGGGGGGTGACCAGGCCTTGAAGCGAACCCCTGCCACATACTCGGCGCTCACGCCGCTCGGGTGCATGGGCAAGGGGCGTTGGTTGACCGTGAGGGTGTAGCGAGACGGATTGAAGCCTTTGATGTGAACTTCAATTCTCTCCAAAGACGAGTCCACATAGCGAGCTGTGCCGCTTGAGCTGCTTTCTTCGCCCATCACATGCCAGGGCTCCAGCGCATTTCTGATCGTCATCACGACGCTGCCGAGCACGACTTCTCCAATGAGAGGGAAGCGGAACTCAAAATGCGGCTCAAACCAAGTGGGGTCAAACGCGAAGCCAGCGTGTCTCATGTCGTCCAACACATCTTGAAAGTCTTGGCGAACAAAGTTGGGCAACAGAAAACGGTCATGCAGTTCGGTGCCCCAACGGCTGGCATGGGTCAAATAAGGTTCATTCCAAAAGCGCGCCACCATGGCGCGGATGAGGAGTTGCTGCAAAGCACTCATGCGTGCGTGAGGCGGCATCTCAAAGGCCCGAAGTTCCAGTAAGCCCAGTCGGCCCGTGGCGCTGTCGGGAGAATACATCTTGTCAATGCAGAACTCTGAGCGGTGGGTGTTGCCTGTCACATCGATCAAGATGTTGCGCAGGGTTCGGTCCACGGTCCAGGGCGGCATGGCCTTTTTTTGCAGTTGGCGTTGGCGATAAATTTCCTTGATGGCGATCTCAAGCTCATAGACTTGGTCATTGCGGGCCTCGTCCACACGAGGAGCCTGGGAGGTCGGTCCAATGAACTGGCCACTGAAGAGATAACTCAGTGACGGATGGTTGTGCCAATATAAGATCAAAGACGCCAAAAGCTCTGGGCGACGCAAGAACGGACTGTCTGCTGGTGTCGCACCCCCTAAGACCACGTGGTTGCCTCCGCCCGTGCCCGCGTGCTTGCCATCGGTCATGAATTTCTCGGCCGAGAGGCCACACTGGTGCGCCGCCTGGTACAAAAACTCGGTGTTGGCGACCAACTCGCGCCAAGAGTGGGTGGGGTGTATATTGACCTCGATCACACCCGGGTCGGGGGTGACTTGCAAGATTTTGAGACGCGGGTCGCGGGGGGGTGGATAGCCCTCGAGTACGATTTTAATGCCGCGTTTTTGCGCTGTTTTCTCAACGGCGCGCAACAACGCCAAGTAATCTTCGAGCTCAGCCAAGGGCGGCATGAAGACATAGATGACGCCATATTTATCGCCTGTGCTCTCCCCCTTGGGACCATTGGCACGCCTGGGGTCTCGCACTTCCACACAAAGGGCCGTGCGCACGATGTTGGGCGCAGATTCGTGGCGATCGGGTAACTTGGGGTTGAAGCTCAAGTCTGAGGGCGTGCTCAAGGCCTCCAAGGCCTGCGCATTGGAGTCAAACCAAAAGGGCATCCAAGCATGGAGTTTGCTTTTGAGGCCATCGAGCACTGCGCCCAAGCTTGGGTTGTCGGCACTTGGGGGTGGGGTCAAGGGCGATTGAAGTTTCACCTCCGGTGTGCTCAAAGGAGCGCGGGCGGCAAATGGATCGAGTTCGTGGTGAAAGGGGTAGTCTTCGGTTTTGACCCAAGGCAATGAGTCCAAAGGCAAGCGGTAGCCCATGGGTGAGTCCCCTGGGATGAGGTACAAGCGCTCTTCTCGCATGAACCAAGGGCTCGATAGCCACCTGGGCAAAGCCGGGTTGCTGCTGTGAGAGGGGTTGATTTGAATGGGCAGCAAATAGCCGATGTCGCTGCCGAGTTTTTGCTCAAACACTCTGAGCAAACGCGCGCGCTCCATCTCATCGTCCAAGCGCGAGTCAAGGGGGTCAACGTTGACCGGCAGCCTGCGCTCGCGCCACAAATAATAAAACGTATCCTCGTAGCCCGTTTGCACATGAGAGGCGGGCAGTCCGAGCTCGGTGCTCAGATCAAGCAAGAACCCTTTTGCGTCTTGGGCCGAATAAAAGCTTGGCTCAGACTCGTTGGCAAAGAGCGCTGGGTTTTGCCAACAAGCTTGGCCATCGGCTCGCCAGCAAATGCTCAGCGCCCAGCGAGGGAGCTGCTCACCCGGATACCATTTGCCTTGTCCAAAATGCAGGAAGCCTCCTTGCCCATACTCATCTCGCAATTTATGAACCAAGGCGGTGGCAAATTGGCGTTTGGTCGGTCCCAAAGCATCGGTATTCCACTCCGGCGCGTCTCGGTCAGTGGTGGCGACAAAGGTGGGCTCGCCGCCCATGGTGAGGCGTGTGTCACCCAGGCGCAGTTGCTCGTCAACACGCTCGCCCAGCGCCAAAATATCACGCCATTCGTGGTCTTTGTAGGGCAGGGTGACGCGCGGTGTCTCCAAAATCCGCGTCACCGCCATGTGGTGCTCAAACTCCACCTCGGCCTCGTCCATCAGGCCTTCAATGGGAGAAGCGCCCGAGGGCTGTGGTGTGCAAGCCAAAGGAATGTGACCCTCGCCAGTCAAGAGCCCAGAGGTGGCATCCAGTCCCACCCAACCCGCTCCAGGCAAATACACCTCGCACCAGGCATGCAGATCGGTGAAGTCGACCTCGGTACCACTCGGGCCATCGATGGATTTGACATCGGCTTTGAGTTGAATCAAATAGCCCGAGACAAACCTTGCGGCCATGCCGCAACGCCTGAGCAGTTGCACGAGCAGCCATGCCGAATCTCTGCAAGACCCAGACCCGAGTGTGAGGGTTTCTTCTGGCGTTTGCACGCCGGGTTCTAAGCGAATCAAGTAACGCACCGAGTGGTGGACTTGTTGGTTGAGCTTGACCAAAAAGTCAATGGTGCGGCAAGGCGTGTGGTCAATGCTTTTGATGTATTGAGTGAGAAGCGGGGTGAGCGGGTCACAAGAGAGGTAAGGCGTCAGCTCTGCGCCGAGCTCTTGGGTGTATGAGATGGGATAGTTTTCTGCGCGGGGCTCTAAGAAGAAATCAAATGGGTTAAAAACCGCCATCTCGACCACCAAGTCCACCGTGATCTTGAAGACTTGCGTGGGTTGCGGAAAAACCAACCTGGCTTGGTAATTGGCGTAAGGATCTTGTTGCCAATTGACAAAGTGCACATCGGGCTCGACCTTGAGGGAGTATGAAATGATCTTGTTGCGACTGTGTGGTGCCGGGCGAAGGCGCACAATCTGGGGACCCAATTTGACCCAGCGGTCGTAGCGATAGTGGCTGATGTGGTTGAGTGCAACGTGGATGGTCATGGTCTAAACCGTTTAGCAAAAGACAAGCCAGTGTAGTTTGACTTGAATTGATTTTCTTTGTCAAATTAAAGCTAGATACGCACCAAATCAATGCAAATTTTGTATTTCACATCATGATTGCCAGCCAGAGTAGCAGGCGCACTATTTTGGTGCAAATAAACTCGACAAAGTGCATCGGTTTATGGCAAGCTACTTGCTAATTAACGCCAAGGAGTGAGTCTGATGAAACCATTTGATGAAATGTATGTTCGCTTGCCTGGGGCTCAAGGCGGTGCAGACTTGGGAGAACTCAGGGCGCATTATGAGGTTTATCAAGGCTGGTTACAAAAGCAAACACAAGCGCAAATGAAGACGCGCCGAGCCGAGGCGGAAATGGTGTTTCGGCGCGTTGGGATCACGTTTGCGGTCTACGGTGAAAAGGACGCCGAGGGCGATGGGACCGAGCGTTTGATTCCGTTTGATTTGATTCCTCGCATCATTCCCAGCCACGAGTGGCATCGTTTGGAAAAGGGGTTGGTGCAACGCGTTCAGGCCTTGAACCGATTCATCCACGATGTTTACCACGATCAAGAAATTTTAAAAGCAGGTTTGATCCCCAAAGAGCAGGTCTTTGACAACGCCCAGTTCAGATCCCAGATGGTGGGGGTGAATGTGCCCCACCAGGTCTACTCTCACATCAGCGGCATCGACATCGTGCGTGCGGCCAATGAAAAAGGCGAAGGCGTTTACTATGTGCTCGAAGACAATTTGCGCGTGCCCTCTGGCGTGAGCTATATGCTAGAGGACCGCAAAATGATGATGCGCCTCTTTCCCGACCTCTTTCGCTTGCACCCCGTGGCCCCCGTGGCCCACTATCCCGACTTGCTGCTTGAGACACTCAGGAATTGTTCCCCCGCCTCGTCTTCAGAACCCACGGTGGTGGTGTTGACGCCAGGCATGTTCAATTCGGCCTATTTTGAGCATGCATTTTTGGCGCAGCAAATGGGGGTGGAACTCGTTGAAGGCAAGGACCTTTTTGTCAAGGATGATTTTGTCTACATGCGCACGACCCAAGGACCCAGGCGTGTGGATGTGATTTATCGCCGGGTGGACGATGACTTTTTGGATCCCTCGGTCTTTCGAGCCACGTCAACCTTGGGCTGTCATGGTCTCATGCAAGCTTACCGCCTAGGCCATGTGAACATTTGCAATGCGGTGGGCACGGGCATTGCTGACGACAAATCCATCTATCCCTTTGTTCCCAAAATGATCGAGTTTTATTTGGGCGAGCAACCCATTCTTCACAACGTTCCGACCTACATTTGCCGAGATCCTGGTGATTTGAAGTACACCTTGGATCATTTGCCCGAGTTGGTGGTCAAAGAAGTTCACGGTGCGGGCGGCTACGGCATGCTGGTGGGACCGACCGCCTCCAAGACCGAGATCGAGCAGTTTCGAGCGGCCCTCATCAGTGACCCGCAGCGCTACATCGCCCAGCCGACCTTGAGTCTGTCGTCATGCCCAACCTACGTCGAGTCTGGTGTGGCACCCAGGCACATTGATTTGAGGCCCTTTGTGCTCAGTGGCAAGACGGTTCAAATGGTCCCCGGTGGCTTGACACGGGTGGCTTTGCAAGAAGGCTCTTTGGTGGTGAACTCCTCTCAAGGCGGTGGCACCAAAGACACCTGGATATTGGAGTACTAGACTTATGCTTTCTCGCACCGCCGATCACTTGTACTGGATGTCTCGCTACACCGAGCGCGCAGAAAACACCGCCCGCATGCTCGATGTCAATTACCAGACCTCACTTTTGCCCCAATCCACCGCGGTGGCCCAGGTCGGCTGGCAAGGACTGCTCTCCATCAGTGAATTGACCCACGCTTATCAAAACATCCATGGCGAGGTGGTCCCTTCTCGCGTGATGGAGTTCATGGTCAAAGACGAAAGCAATCCGTCGTCCATCATCTCTTGCCTCAAAGGCGCAAGAGAAAACGCCAGAGCCGTTCGTGGCACCCTCACCACCGAGGTGTGGGAGACACAAAACCAAACCTGGCTCGAACTCAATCGCCGATTAAAAGCGGGTGACTTTGAACGCGACCCAGGGCAGTTTTTTGAATGGGTCAAATACCGCTCGCATCTCTCCAGAGGCGTCACCGTGGGCACCATGTTGATTGACGAGTCGCTGCGCTTTATGCGTCTGGGCACTTTTTTGGAAAGAGCCGACAACACGGCAAGACTCGTGGATGTCAAGTTTCATGCCTTGCAAAGTGATTTTTTTGGCGCAGCCAATGCCAAAGACCAAGAGTATGACTTTTATCACTGGAGTGCAATTTTGCGAAGCGTCTCTGGCTTTGAGATTTACCGAAAAGTCTACCGAGACGTGATCAGCCCTGAGCGGGTGGCCGAGTTGCTGATTTTGCGCTCAGACATGCCAAGATCGGTGCACGCGAGCATGAATGAAGTGGTCTCCAACTTGGAGGTATTGGCCAATGAGCAATCGGTGGAGACCATTCGGCGTGCAGGCAAACTGAGGGCAGAGCTCCAGTATGGCGTGATTTCAGAGATTTTGGCCAACGGCTTGCACGCATTCTTGACCCAGTTCTTGGACCGGGTCAATGATTTGGGGCAGGGTATTTCCAGAGACTTTCTGATTGCAACTTGATGGCGCTTGTCAGGTCGCCCAGATCGGCCAGATCGGCCAGGTAGGCTAGGGGTGTCGTGTTAAAAAACCGCTGATTTTGAGAGCAAAGGGACCGAGCCAACGCGAGATGCGGTGACGGTGCTTGGCAAAGGTGGCATAGAGGTGGCCCAACAGTCCTTGAAGACAGGCGCGGCTCAAGATCCAGGCCAGGGCTTGAAAGCCCACCAAGCGGTAGGCTGCTGCAAAGACGGGTACGCCTTCGATCACCTCACCGTTTTGCAGTCGGCCTTGCATCAACTGCATGGCGCGCTCGCACGAAAGCCCCAAGCTCTCCAAATCGTCTTTTGCGGTGGTGATGTCAACGAAATCGAGTTGCCCCTCACGGTCCTTGTGCCTCAAGTAGTCAATCTCAGCACGGCACAGCGGGCACGTTCCGTCGTAATACAAGGTGAGGGCGGGCACTTGTGCCATCAAATCGTGTAAAGGGGGCGGTCCAAGCCGCCTGCCAAGTTGTCTTTGGACCAACTCAATGGGTCCACGCTTTTGGGCAAAATCACACCCGCAGCCCGCACATGGTGGCTCTTGGGCTCCACGGCTGGCAAGGCATGGGGGTTGTCTTGGAGGTTCATGGCTGCTTCATAAAGCATGCGTCTGGCCATCACAATGGCGCGGTCGGTGGGCAAGAGCTTTTCGTCGTCGTGGTTTTGAATCGGTCCCATGCTCTCTTGCAAAGATGCGTCTTGCATGGAAATGCCAAACACACCGCTGAAGGTTTCCTTGTTTTTTTGCGCCACACGGTCTATCAAGTAGTCATTGTCCATGTTTTGTTTGGGCCTGAAGCTGCCTGGTGCTTCATACTGCACGTGTATGCCTTTGCCTGCCCCCATGTCGGCGACCTCTTGGGGGGATAACGCTTTGTCGTGGTGAAAATTGATGCTCCAAGCCCAGCAATGATGATCGTCTTTGGGGACCCACAAATGTCCCCCCAGGGCATGGTGACCAAAAGGGGGAATCAAGGTGTACCAGGGGAAAATGAACTGCGTGATGCGCCAGTAGTAGTGGTCATCATCGGCGTTGCGTCGGCCAAAGAGGGTCAGTCCAAAATCGGTTTTTTCAATTGTGAAAATCACATTGCCGTCGGCTTTGATGTACTTCAATGCCTCGGTGCCCACGTGCATGGGGTCGCGATCGACCTCAAAGCGGTGAACATAGGAGACGTGAGCGGTGTCAATGCCGCCTTCCATGGCTTGGAGAAAATTGCACTCTTGCTCGCGCTTGGAGATGAACACCTGGCGGGCTGGCAGTGTGCTCCACTCCAATTCGGGGGGGGCGGGTTGGAATTCGGGCGGCCCCATGTAGGCCCAGACCAAGCCGGCTTGTTCAACACAGGGATAGGCTTTGATGTTCATTTTTGCGCACATCTCGGGTGCGGAAGGCACCTCGATGCATTTGCCATGGCGATCGAACTTCAAGCCGTGGTAAGCGCACCTGAGGCCACCCTCTTCGTTCCTGGCAAAAAACAAAGACACTCCGCGGTGCGAGCAAAACTCACTCACCACACCGACCTCACCTTGGGTGTCGCGAAACACCACCAAATGCTCGCCCATGATTTGGGTCTTGACTTGGGGGCCGTCGGGCAAGGCCACTTCTTGGCTCGAGACCACGGGGACCCAGTAGCGCCTGAGTAAATTGCCCATGGCGGTGTTGGGGCCAGTTTGGGTGAGGACTTGGGACATCTCTTTGTTCATATCGTCGGGTTTCCTGTGGATCAAGCAAGGGATTGTCCTATTGTAAAAGAACTTATCCTGAATTTGATTCGCATCTGACCCAATGCCTTGGGTGTTCAAGGGCATCGCGCTCGGGGGGATGTGAGGGGTTTTTCCTCTAGACCGTTGGAGATCGATCGGCTAGAGTGCATCCTTTGAATTCAAACCGCGGGTCTTTGGGTGATTTGATGAGCACATTGCAAGAAATAACAACCAACGTCTTGATCGTGGGCGCGGGTCCAGTGGGCCTGAGTGCAGCCATTGAATTGGGAGCCAGAAACGTGGCCACCCTTGTGGTGACGGATCAGCCCACCACGGCCCAGCACCCCAAATGCAACTCGACGAACTCGCGCTCGATGGAGTATTTCCGGCGACATGCCATCCATTTGTCTTTGCGCCAAGCGGGCTTGCCCGCCCATGTTCAAAGAGCCTCGGCTTATGTAACGAGGTTTTGTGGCGAAGAGTTTGCCCGAATGCCCAGGCCCGCCTCGAATTGGCCCACCCCTGAGCTGCCCAACTTTATCTCACAAATCACCTTGGAGCGTGAGCTCTGCCACCATGCCCAAGCGCTGACCGGTTCGGGTATCCGTTTTGGTCACCGTTTGCTCAGTTTTCTCGACCACGGCATGGGTCTCGAGTACCCAATAGAGGCAATTCTTCAAAACCCTGAGGGGCAAACCTACACAGTTCGAGCGCGATTTTTAATTGGCGCTGACGGTGCCAACAGTTTGGTGAGAAAAACCATTGGTGCACAACTGCAGGGCGAGGACGGCAGCCTGGAGAGATCCTTCATGGGGGGCACCATGTTGTCGTACTACATCCGTGCACCCCATTTGCAAGCCAGAAGTGCGCGCCCGCCCGCCCATTCCAATTGGATCATCAACCCCGATATGCGGGGCTTGATGTTTGCCCAAGACGGGCAAGAGCGATGGGTCGTTCACTACCAAGTGCCCCCTGGGGTGGATTGGCAGACCTTGGACGCGCAAGCAGTCGTGAGATCCTTGCTCTCGAGCAATGAAGTCGCTTTGGATCACCACGATTTGGATTTTGAAATCATCTCGGGCGGGCCTTGGCGAGGTGGCTTGGCGCTGGTGGCCGATCGCTATCAACAGGGCCACGCTTTTTTGGTCGGAGACGCCGCTCACTTGTTCACACCACTGGGTGGCATGGGCATGAACACGGGCATTGGGGATGTGATGAATTTGTGCTGGAAGTTGGAGGCGGTGCTCAAAGGCTGGGCGGGTGCGGCGCTACTCGAGAGCTTTGAGCTTGAGCGCCGTCCCATAGGACAGCGCAATGCGGTTTTTGGCGTTCAATGTGCAGCGGTCATGGATGGCTGGCAAGTTCCACGCGATTTTGAGGACCATACCCCTGCTGCCATGGAGTTGAGGGCCCGTTTGGGTGCGCAGATTTTGAGAGAGGATGCGGCCCAGTACCTCACCGTGGGTTTGCAGTTGGGGGAGCGCTATGAGTTGTCCAATATTGTGGTGAGAGACCCTGGGCCTGCCCCAATCGACTCTTGGGATGTTTTGTCTGACGTATTGCGCTCGGGAGCCAGGGCCCCCCATGTCTGGTTGTCACCTGGGGTGTCGTGCTTTGATCACTTTGGACTTGGCTTTACCTTGATCAATCTGGGGCCAGCGCAGGCCGCGCTGGCTTTGCAAGAGGAGGCCAAACGCTTGGGGTTGCCGTTGTGCACCCTTCAATGGCAAGACTGGGTCCCTGAGCCGTGTGAGCAAAACGCCCTGGTGTTGATGAAGGGCGCTTACACCTCGACCTTGGTGCTCATTCGACCTGATCAGCATGTGGCTTGGCATGGAGAGCCCCAAGACGTTGGCCAAGTGGCGCAGGCCCGTGCACTTTGGTCGCGCGTGC
>TBL_comb47_HYPODRAFT_10002871_pt1 | contig 20881 bp, 18 predicted proteins | sample TroBogypolimnion_40_FD_10682 | JGI IMG/M metagenome (IMG submission 10682) | reverse complement strand
TTCCTGATATTCACGGCAGAATTAGCATCTCGTGTTCTAAATACGGTTTCTTTGTTTTGACAACTCACGCAACAGAACAGACGATATACATCCGTGTTTTTCTTATCTTTATAATGTTTCAGTTCCTGACTACAATCGCAACATAATTTGGTTGTATTGAACTCATTGATTGTTATAGTATCAAATCGTTTATGAATTTGCTTTCGCAACCCTTTATTCATCGTAGGCATAAAATGTTTCATTTGTGTATCTCTACTCCAATTTCCATAACCAATTATGATATTAGAACCAAATGTTTCTTGTATTTTATTTAGGAATGTATCTATGCTTTTCTTACCATAACTGTATTGACGGAATTTCATTTTTCTCCATACTTCTTGTTTGTAAAACTCCCCAACTTGGATATTCAATTTGGTCTTTTCTACTAAATACATTTTGAACTTTGCTACATCAACAGTCTTACTATTTTCCAACGATAAACGAGTTTCTTTTTCGGTTATTTTATATTTTTTCTTCATTTGTAATAGAATGCGTTGGTTTCGTTTCCCATAACTTTCTATTTTCCGCTGTTGTGCTGTATATTGTAATTTCTTACCATTCTCATCCATCATATACACTAACGATTTTTTGCCTGGATCGCATCCCACAACATTCATATCACTCAACCCATCCAGTTGCTCTTTGGATAAATCCTCAATGTTATAGAAATTTTGCTCCGCAATCGTAGGAACACGAGTTCCCCATTTCTTATCTTTCAAATCTTTTCTAATAAACAACAAACTACACGAAACTCCGTCCGTTTGTATTTGGTGATGAAATTGGTAATGTGCGTTCTTGAATATTTTATGATTGAGATTAAGAAAATTATTCCAAACAACAGTTTGGTTTGCTATTATGTTTTTCAACAATTCGCTTTTCTTGGAATTTTCAGGACAGAACAAACTTACCAAACAAGCAGTATCCAAAATGATATGCTTTGGAACGATGTTATTGCGGAGCGGTAGTGGTTGAAACAGTTTATGTTCGCCAGTTTCCAACACTTCGTTCATATACAACATTCCTTTCAAATAGTTCATTGGATTGACTTTGACATCATAATGAACTGACTTATTGATTTTTGATGGTAAAATATTCGGTAAATGAGTGATTTTCCAGTCATTGAAAATTACATCTGTTTCATTGTTTAATGAAAGAACCTGATGTTTGAATTTGAAAAGAGTTGATTTGTCGTCAGTTATTTTGTTTGTTGTCTTATTTACGAAACGCAAAAAATGTTGAATGAATCGTTCTTGTGCGTTATTTGATAGTGATGTATGTATTTGCGTTGCTAAATATGGTAATAAAAATGTTTTATTTTTCAAATCGGTTTTCTCGTGGTTCAACAATGGTTGATATTCAGCATTGTAAAAAGTCTCTAAACTTTCCAACAATCCAACATTCGCCATTTGTCGTCCTCGGTTATCACGAGTTCCTAAAACTTTCAAACAATACAAAATAAAAGTATAATCAATGACAGGCAAATCCGTTTTATTGGAATAGCAAGTAATTACATACAACCGAATAAACTGATAAACGTGAATGACTAAATCATTCATTTCAAATACCAAATCGTTTAGGACAGGTTGGACTAAATTGCGGTTTTGTAAAATGGTTTTGAGTGGTATTTTGAAAGTCTTGTAAGCGGACTTATCAGTATTCCTAAATTCTTTGAATTCGTCTTTCAACTTCTTCTTTTTCACCATTCTTATATACTATACAAAGATTATATTTATATAGTTTTTTACGCAGTTAAATAAAGAAGTTCCTAAATAGAAGGTTCGTTAATTTGTTTTGTTTTTTCCTTTTTATTTAAATATGCTGTTCTCGCCCATTCTTTCTTTTGTTCTGGAGACGCAATATAAGTGTAGTTAGTTTTTTTTTGGTGTTCTTTAACTTTTTGTATGATTTCCTCTTTATGATTTTCATAATAAGTTTTACTTCGTTTAGGTGCTGTATATTTTTTAAGATGTTCTTTCGTTTCATTTAATTCTTTTCTTGTTTTTTCCAATTCGTCTTCTAATTCTTTGATTTTGATTTCCATTCACTTATGAAACCTTACGATTATATTTTTAAATATTTTATAAATATAACTTTGTAAAAATGGGCGTTTTCAATGTCCAAAGGTGTAAAAACGCATTGTCTACATAGTAAGTATGTTCAGTATTTAATACATGTAAAACATTATTATTTATATAATATTCTAAATCTGGAAATGCTAATATAAAATTCTCAATCTTTGGATTGTTGTATATTTTGTCTAAAACAATTAAGGGTTCGTAAAAATGTTCAAATACATGTGATATTACAAGAGTATTTGCATCTATTTTGGTATCATCTATATTTTCATAAAAATCGTTGTATATTACTTTATTACTTGTATCACCAAAAAAGCATGGTTCTATAATATTATAAATTGTGTTATCAATCTTACTGAGGACTAAGTCGGCCAAAACCCCCCTTGAACTACCGATTTCTATTATATTATGAATATCGGGTTTATGATTCAACAATATATTACTCATTTTTTCATGAAGTTCCATCATAATTGTCCCAGTAGAATCCGCGTGATTTACCCTATAAATTTCATTTAAATCACCCAGATATTTTATTTGGGGAGTATTGCATTTATTACAAATATAAACATTATATGGAATTTCTTCATTTGATTCATCGCCAATTTCAACTGTAAAATGACCAACCGAACATTTATAATCTGTCTCAAAATATGTAGCTGTTAATGGGTTATTACAAAAAATACAATTTTGTCTTATTGTATACTTAGTTTTCATTATTTTTAGAATTATCAAATTGTGTTTATATGTATTTACGCATTTAATGTGCTAATTATAATATTTATTACTCCGTTGTAATTTATGCTTTGTTTAAAAGATAAATAGATATACTCGTCACAACCGTCTATGTTTGCAATTTCCTGATTGTTGACAATATTCGTTATATTGTATTTTTTTCGAATTCCAACTTTCAAGAGGATTTTCAAGTCCGCATTAATATCAAACGTTGTGATATCAAAAATAGTATCCGTATAAAAATTTATGATAATATCCGCATTTGCTTTTTGCGGATATATGTATTTTTTAAAATCATCCTCTCTATCTTTAAGTTGAGCTATTATTTTATCCATGGTATAACCACGTTTTGTTACATCTCGTTTTATTTTCCAAGGTATTCTCAAATTATCGTCTGTATCCATATAAATTTTCAAGTTTACTATATTTTTTGGTAGATACAAGCTATGCAAACCACACACTATTATATTTTCCTTGCTTTCTATACATGTTTTATCTGTAAATTTGCCAGATTCATGATCATAGTCAATCTGGTATATGCTGTTACCTAGTTTCAAATCAAACACATCTGTCGTCATTTTTGTAATATAATTTGCTTCCGGATTTAAATGTGTATAATCATTCCAATTTTTGTCACCTCTTTCCCATTTATGATATCTATCACATTCCATAACAAATGAATTACTGAACATGTTCCTTATAATATTTGAAATCATTGTTTTACCAGAACCCGAATCTCCTGTAATTGCAATTGTATTACATAACGATAAAACTATAATATAATCTATATCCAATAGTTCATATTGGATGTTGTTTGTATTTAAATAATGATACAACAATGTTTCATTTATATAACCGTATGAATGTATAAATTTGTCTATTGATCGATAAAAATCGAAGTACGTGTTCATTGCATCATTGTCGCCATACGCGATAATATCACATATATGCTTGTCATCTGGATGTTTTAATTTTTTTATATCAATCTTACTGTCTTTTGGAATATATATTTTATTTGGATTTATATCATAAACGAATCGATGTCGAATGTAAACATCGGGTCTAATTTTCACAATTATATCATAACAAATATTTTCTAACGACATTATTCGTTTTCGTTCTTCATTTAACCAGTAAAATTTATAGTTCTGGTTTAACAAATTGTTAAGCTTTGTATCACGCGTAAACACAATATTATTGGAAAATATCACAACTTTAGGGTTCAATTCCTTTTTTACGATGTCGAATGATATTGGATTATTTAGATATTTATCATCGTTATCATCTCCTGTAATATGGATGTAAACATCGCATTGGTTATCCTGAATTACATGTTGTTTTATGTATTCTATATTAGTTTCAAACCCCCTTAAATATCCTGAAATAAGTAACGCTATTTTCATTACAATACAGAATTTAAATATTTTTCAAATTCATCCACATTACTCTTTAACAAATTTATATATTGGATATCCTGGTTTCGTCGCATTGGGTTTAGATAAAAATCATCATACACCATATTGTAAAGTATAAATATCTTCTATATTATAATATTGAAATTAAATATTTTTCAAACTCATCCACGTGTAAATTAAAATTACCGTTGAAGTCTTCGTTTATACTTGTGTATCTGTTGTAATTCAAGTTTATGGTTTTGCAGATATCAATATAATGGCAGTTGACTTCTCCCATTATTCCTTTATCTAATATTTCAATTATTTTCGCTTTTTCATTTGCAAATAATACAAACGTCAACGCGCTACTATGTGACGATAATATTGTTTCGCTTTCCATAAATAATTTTATTTTTTCGTGTGTATTATAATTTTCCAATTGAATATATTCGAAATTGTATTTGTTCAACATTGGTATTACCTCTTTTTCGTTTTGAATACATCTTTTCAAAGTTCCGTCGTGTTGAGTTTCACTATTTTTTCTAGTTATAAAAATTCGTTTTCCGGGTATCATTTTGTAATCCATTTTTTCATATATTAAATTTCGTATGAAATGAAAGATATCAACTGGTATATATGTGTTGGTTCCATATATACTGACAATTTCATAGTCTTCAATTGTTGATAAGTCATCTATCAGTTCAAACTTGTCTTTGATTATATGAAACAGTTGCCTTTGAAAAGGTAGAATATCCTTCATATAAATTTTGATTGGAAATGAGATTTCTGTGCTTGGAACACGAACCACCTTACTTAAGTCGTCTAGTAAAACAGAGTCGTTATGATCTGTCATACAATAATTTTTATTGAGTATGTGATATAACCCCCCTAAATTGAATACAATAAAATGATACAAGTACATCCCACCGCGTCCCTCTAAATAAAATATTGTTTCTTTCATATCATATACAAATTATGTAAGATTTAGTTCCGCAAAAACAAACGGTATAATATGATATTTTAAACCAAAAAATATCTTATGTCAGCAGGGCATATATGAATACCCAATTTGTCAACTTTATATATTTTATCGTCATCAATTATGTTTGTTACTTTTGCCCATTTCCACTCAACACATTCGTTGTCGGATGGTTTCTCTATTTGTTTTATAAACCTACATCTCATACCAATTAAACCCGTAATGCAGTCGTTTGTTTTATAGTCTACTGGTTGTTTATACCAACCATATTTGATGACACAATCATACTTTGTATGTTCTAAATTTTGTATTACCTTCATAAACTCACTGTCGTCATCTAAAATATATCTACCAGTCATTTTTACAATGAAATCTGTATCATTTATGTTAAATTGTTCTATACAATCTAAAATGTCCTGTAACTCTTTATAGCCAATGTTGCTTGTGGCGAGTGCATTATTATTTGTATAATAAATTTTACAACCTAAACTGTCAAGTATTGTAGTTCTAAAACCGTTATTTTCAACTATTATAATTTCATAAGCTTGTATTCCACAATTAAATATTACATCTTTTAATTTTTGAATTCCTCTGATGTATTGTTCCATTCTAATACTGCAATTGTTAAATATGGACGTAGTTACAATAAAATAAATCATCGTATTATAGACATTAGACTATTAATATTTAAAGGGTTTTACGTATTTAGAAAATGCTATCAAATAGTTGGTTCAATTGTAAAAATAAACATGTGTATCCACCATTTAAAAACGGGTTATATTTGGAAGAGTATTTTTACAAATATGTTACTGATAATAATCCATCAACAAAACGGAAATATATCCCGGTGTTATGGACAAATTTCCAAATTGAAGATTGGTTCGATTCTAGAAAAGCAGAAATGCAACAATTGCTCGATGAGTGGGTAAAAAACAACCCTTCTACAAACGGCTATTTCACAGTCGTTCAGTATGATGATGGTCCTAAATTACGACTACCCGATAAAACTATTGTATATGGTGCGTGCTCTGGAGATGTCCCCATCCCACTTGTTTATCAAGACGTTGATAATAAATTGACGTCTATTACAAAAAAAGGGTTTACAGATAAACACCATCTGTGTTCCTTTGTCGGGAATATGACAAGTAACCATATACAACCAAATGTTCGCTATTTAATGTTTGAAGCACTAAAAGGTTCTGCTAATTTCAATATGATAGATTCGGGTGGTTGGTCGCCAGATGTAAATCGAAATCTTCAAGATTTGTTTCTTCAAACGACTCTAGATTCTAAATTTGCATTGGCGCCGAGAGGTTACGGGCGAAGCTCATTTCGTTTCTTCGAATGTTTTCAATTGGGCACTATTCCAGTATATATTTGGAATGATGTGAATTGGCTACCATTTCAAGATATTATAGATTACAATCGACTTTGTGTAAATATTCACATTTCGCAAATTAATGAATTAGAAAATATTTTGTTGTCGATTGATGAAATAAAATACAATAGTATGTTTGAATATTATAGTGAAATCAAACATCTCTTTACAGTTGAAGGATTAACCGACCAAATTATCAAAGTTAATGCGTGCAGTGAGACCAAAATATCGCTGTGTATTCCCACAAAAAAAAGATTTGACAATTTCTTAACGAAATATCTAGATGAATATATTCAATATCTAGAAAATGGGGTGATAGACGAAATTGTGATTTGTGATGAAACTGGCGAAGACTATTCAAAAATTATTGCAAAATATGAGTCATTCATTAAGAATAACAATAATTTCAAAGTATACAAAAACACCGAAGTACTTGGAGTGTTCAAAAACAAATTAAAGGTTTGTTCTTTATCAACCAACGATTATATTGCATTGATTGACAGTGATAACTTTGCAGATGAAACTTATTTTAAAACCGCAAAGGCCTATATCGAAAATAAGAAATTAAGTGCAATTGATAATTTTATATTGGCTCCATCGCACGCGATGCCGCACGACGCACTGAATTATACCCAATATGAAGGTAATGTAATAACAAAAAGTAACATTCATAGCTTATCATATGACATACTTTTCCAAACCATGTTGAATACTGGTAACTATGTATTAAATAAGAATTTGATAGGCTCGATAAAATACGATGATTCTATCATGACGCAAATCTCAGCATGTGACGTTCTATATTTTAATTTATTGACGTTTCAACAAATTCCTGATATGACATTACATGTGGTCCAAAATTTACATTATACTCATGTTGTTCACAATGATAGCGAATATTTGAAAACGAATTATTTATGTGCTGATTATCGCGACAATGTTATTCTACCACAGTTTTACAATTTGTAGAATTAAATAAATTATTATTTAGATATTTATAATAATTTATTGTATATGATTGAACAGGAGTTTATCATGCTCATCATGAATTGTGTAAAGTATGAAAAAAAAGCACTGTTTCAAAAGAGGACTTGGCTTAAAACAGTTCCATTTTATTTGCGTTATTATCACGTAATCGGTGACGAAAATATGAAGACGCCCTATTGGTTTGACAATGAAAGCCTTGTCTTGTGGGTGAATACCCCCGACGATTATAACTCGCTTCCAAAAAAGGTCATCGCTGCTTACCAAGCTATCAATGAAACTTTCACATTCAAATATTTGTATAAAACAGACGATGACCAGATCTTAGTGAACGCTCCTTTTCTCGACACGATATCAAAATTGGTGTTAATGAAACAACCCAAAACACATTATGGGGGATACATTGTCGACGTTCCAGCACCGTATTTGTCGCAATATCACAGGATTCATCCGGAACTTCCTAAACATTTGCCGATTTATTCGACAAAATACTGCAGCGGAAGATTTTATTTCCTTTCTCAAGAAGCCGTTGCGAATTTAATTCAAAGAAAACCCTATATAGTCAGGGAATTTTTGGAGGATTATGCGATCGGGTTCCATTTGGACCCCGTTTACAAGACTCATATGTTGAATATTTTAACAAATCAGCATTTCACCGATATTGAGCTTAGCGATTTTCCTCGGTTGGTGAAAGAAGGTAAAATATAGCTCCAAAAACATTTTCTTCTTTTCATATGTGTATATGAGCAAAAGACGTTCTGGATTAGCGCGAGATAGAAGAGCCTATCGTATTTGTTGTAGACCATCACAACCATGTTCACCCGGTATGATTACGGGGCTAACTAGTTACAATTATTACCCTATGGATTTTTCTTGGAATGCCTTACCAGGGGCTATATCCTATACTGTTACTACCACTGAAAGTGTAGATTACCCAGCGACAGTAACATACACATCTCCTGCAACAACAGCTAGTATTTCGTATAGTGATAGCGATATACATACGGTTACAGTAACAGCGGTAACTAGTTGTGGATCCACAAGTTCGTCTATAACAGTTCAGCCGTGTTTCCTCGTGGGTTCTCTGGTACATATGGCAGATGACACAACAAAAGCCATTGAAGATGTGAACGTCAACGATTTAGTAATAGGTGCGTTTGGAGAAATAAACAAGGTGTTGGCCTTACACCGTCCTCTTTTAGGAACCGCCGAAATGTGTAAAATTAATGACGAACATTGCACTACCAATCATCATCCGCACGTTTCTATAGATAAACAATTCTACTGTGGTAACCCTGAACTTGTTAGTAATTCAACATATGGTCACAAACATAACGTAATTGATGAAAATGGTAATATAGTTGAAAGGATGTTACACGGTTTAAATAAAGACCGTATCCAAAAACTTCACACAGGTGTTAAACTCAAAACAATAGAAGGTAATAGAATAACGAAATCAATTGACGTTTACTCAATGCCAGAAGATACGCAATTGTATAATTTAGTGGTAGACGGCAGCCACACGTATCACGTCGACGGATATGCCGTTACAGGGTGGCCAAACGAACATGATTTTAACTATGATACTTGGAGTCATGCATAAAAAAATCATTTTTATTTGATTTTCATCTGTGTTTTCATGTATTTTTCGTATGCTTCTTGTTGGGCCCTCAAAAACTCTGTTTTGTCCAAATCGATCATCGCTCGCGTATAATTCGTTGGCCGTTTTTCAATATCGCTGTAGTCTTCGCGTTGCGTTACAGTTAAAGGAGTTACCAACAACCACGTACCGGTTTCTTGCAACCGAAACCAATATTTATCGATTGCATATACAACGTGTTTTAATGGCTCTCTCATAAGTTTGTTGATTCCTTCTTTTATGTTGTTGATCAACACATCAAAATAATGACCTTTCACATAATATCCCGTTGTCGTTTGACATCTGGATACTTTTACACATGATTCGTCAACTCTTATGAATGGGGGCACATTATTACCCGCCAATAAAATCACATCAAACTCTTTATTTGAATTCAAAATCTTGTCAAATTGTTCGACGAATACCCGAGGTTGTAAAAATTGGATGTCATCCTCAACTATAAGGACGTGATCCCATCCATTTTGTTTTGCAATCTCTAAACACTTCAAATGACTCATGCTGCATCCAAGTGCGCCATTCGCCAGTTTGATCGCATTAAATCGCTTTGCATTTATGCCAACCTTTAACAACTCTTGTTCTATATTTTGTTTTCTGTCTGGTCGAGATTCCAAATTTATGTAAAAGGCATTTTGGATATTGTTCATTTGTTTGTATAACTATATTATTTCTATATTCTTTTTCAAATCAAAACACTCCACCCAACCCAATTCTCGCACTAGCCCTAGCTCGAGGGTTTTGACCAATTGATTTGGCATATTCGGGAGAGAATTTTGTTTGCTGTTTTTGCGGCGTAGACGGCGGTTTTGTGCATGATATATCGTTAAAATTGTCATTTTCTATTTCTTGGTGTTTGTCGTTTTCAATTTGATTTAGTAGTGTTTGAGGAACAGCCTTACCCATTTTCCGTAAATGATTTGCTACATTTATTCTTCGTTCGCTAGTCGTTGGATAATGTGGGATGTTTGACCAATTGTCCGTTGTAGTTACCGCAATGTTCGTTTCTCTCAATTTGTCAGGATTCATTATTTTTCGTTTTGGTTCTCTTAAATCGTAATTGTAATATTGGTCATTTTCAAAATTCACATATGTTAAGAAGGTTGAAATGTTGACAACAAATATTTTGGAATTTTGAACGGTGAATATGTTGTCGTTTGGATTTTCCGATTTTGTATCGATGTTGTATGCTAGTTTGTGAATTGTTCTAAGACCGTCTACGCCATTGTCGTTGTCCATTCTCCAAGGATCTTTTTTACTGATGATTCGCGATATACCGTCAAACAATTGAAGAATTTGTGGACTACCAATTTTGTAAAATACACTTCGGTCAACTTTTAAATTGTATGCGTCGCATCGGTTTTGAAGCACATTGTCTTCCATCCCCCACCCCCAGTAACAAGGAAATCCATTTATTTTTTCGAAATCACACCCTTTAATCACGACGATGCCCCCCAATGCATACTCGAACCCATAAAAGTGTTTCACTATACCTTGAGTTGTCTCGTAATTGAATATTTTATTGAAGGGAATTGTATCGACGTCGTTGAACACAAAGCTAATATCCTTGTAGTGATTTGGATATTTGTTTTTTACGGCTAAAAAGCCAATATTCTTCGTCGCACCGCGGTTGAACGTCCTTGCATCGCACTGATGAGAGAAATAAATCTCATAATCATCCTTTTCCTCCAATATGAAACTCATGTATTTGCTAAAAAAGAACTTTTGTTGGACGCGATTTCGATAAGGAACTATAAAAACGTATTTAGGGACTATTTCCGTCATTGTAAAAAGTATATATTTTATACTTTTCTTTTATACGAGTAATACAATGACTAGACAAAAAATCAAAAAACAAAAAGGGGGAGTCATATCTATAAACGATTCATCTAGAACAGCATTTGAGAGTTTTTTTGCGGGTTCAAACATCGATTTTTTCTCAATTGGTGGAACAGGTATCATATTTACTTGTATCAATAATACAAGCAGCGAATATTTTGGTTTTCGATCTAACAATTTAGCAACGCGTGTAAATAAGATAATACTCAAATTATGTGTTTTACATACAACCGACGATTTTACAGGTGAATTGACTGTCGACGGCCAGAATAGATTTTTTGTCAGCGAAAGCGAAGATGAATTTCAATATGAAGTAAGCATTCAAAACGATATTGTTAACAAAACATGTGGTTTTTTCGAACCAGTCGCACCAACAATTTTATACGCAGGTGTATTTGGTTTAGATTTGATTCGTCATTTAGAAGGTCAAACAAGAGATCCAGCGACTATATTGATACTTAGACAACTAAACCAACTATTGCGATCTAGTCATATTCCAGGGTTGAAATTGGGTTTGATTGCAATGGAACATGCCGGATTAAGCGAAACATTTACAACACTGGGCAATCACCTACATTTGCAAAATGCGGCAAATGGCGGTATAGGTAATCAAACCAAAAAACAAGCCGAAGCGATTGCAATATACGAGTTGTTAATTCTTGGTTACTATGGTTTCTGTCACGGAGATCATCACTACAATAATTTTTTATACAGTAGCGATTCTCCTAATTATTTCAAAAGCATCGACGGAACGCCAACTTGGTATACAAACAAACGAGTTTTGCCGATCGATTTTGGTCGAGCAAACAATTTATTGCCAGACGAAGCGGGTCGTTTCATTGATAGTTTTATTGATTTTTTCGATACAAAAAACATTGTCAGTTTGATGAATTGTATTGCTATAATAAGAAATAGTGGGTTTAACGAAGACCATAACCAAGAGTTTATCGATCATCCTGTTTACAGATGGTTCAACACCCAAGATCTTGAAATTGCAGCTTATGTCCACGAACTGTATCTCGCTAGAGGAAGATCTATTGATGAAACAATTCAAAATACAAGAGGGTATGTTATAGAAGCTCTAAATGGTTCAAGCGACGCCAATTTGATTAAAGAGTTTACAGACAATCCTCAAATGAACCCAAAATTAATCGTTTTCGTAATAAAGCATATTATAGCGGTTCAAAGTTTGCCTCCAGTCCCTTCACAAATTTCAACAAGGGTTACCGGATTACAACAAACCGTTCAATCTCAATTAGATGCCGAAGCAGGTAATTTAGAAGCAATTGAAGCAAGGGTTGCTCGACGAGATGAAGAAGAACGAAGTAATGTGGCAACGAGAGAATGTCAAGATAATAAATGCAACATAAGTGGAGGCGGTCAGTTGGTAGGTCAACAATACAATCAGCAATTATACAATCAATTCACAAAATTGATACGTTCATTAGACCTTAATTCAATGATGAACAAATCGTGTTTTGCAATAATATCCGTCTTGTATTCAACAGGTAAGTTCAACAAACCTGCTCGTTCGTTTCAAACCTTAGTTTACGGTCTTGAGCCGATTTCGATTCGAGATCAAAAAAACGAATTCCTAATTCGTCAACAACTCCCTAGACAGCTTGTGACTGCGGGTGGAACTCGAAAACGAAAACGAAAAAAAAACATTCACAAAAAAACAAAACGAAAATGATGCGGTAATTCATGTCCGTCGAACAAAAAACCACAACAACCAATTTTTGTCGTTTATGTCCAATTCGTCGTCCTTTTGTTGCAGTTCGTAATACCTCCCCATTATCATATCATTCCATACATTTGTCACCCCCCAATACATAGAGGGGGCAATATCGTGATTTTTTTCGTTGCTCAGTAAATCGATCACAGTCGATCCATAATATTCGGGGTTCGTATGGACAAACTGTTCGATCAGCGATACGAACAGCGTAAAACTATACTTGGGAAACCACTTTGTATATGTTTTTGAAAAGGTCTTCAAACGATTATTGAATTGAGTAGGACTCAAATTTTGTATTTTTTGCAAACATCGGTTCAAATCCTTATTCTGTTCAGTTTCTTCCATCTCGCGCATCGATGCCATTTACAATGTAATATCATTAGAAAAAATAATATTACAAAGTCAAATTTTGTTTTTGTATTGGGTTTCAAGCATATTTTTTCAATATTACAGCGGGCAATAGGTCTGCTTGAATCTTCTCGAGTTTCTTGAAACATTTATTTATTGTCACTTCGCTTATTTCGCTCACGTTTTTAACATCGCGTTTGCTAATGTTCAGTTTGCATATCTGCGAAATGAAGTAAACGACCCCAGCCGCGATTGAATGCGGGGTGTTTTCCGGCATAATGTCCAACTTTTCTATTTTTTTAGAAATAAACTGACATAGTTTGGTCAGTTCATTGTTTATGTTCAATTTGCTGCAAAATCTCTCGATGAACGCCTCTGGCTTTGTAGTCCCAAACACGGTTTTTTCTTTGTTGTCCATATCTTTTTCAATGTTGTTAATGATCGCCAACGCATTTTTACAACCCTTTGTTGCACTAGTAACATCAAGATTGAATATCATTGCAATTTCTTTGGCGGTCCTTGGAAATTCGTTGATTCGACACGAAATGTAGATTGATGCGGCGATGATTCCATCGCGATTGTCCCCCCTAAAATTCAAGTCGTATTCCGATATTTTTTTGTGATATCGAATGGCATCGTCTATAATCATCTTTGGAATTCCTGCGTGTTGGGCCATCGTCGTGATTATTTGGAACTCGTCGTATTGCGATTTTTCTTTGTATGGCATAGATTGCCATTCGGTGTATCGTCTAATTTTTCGCATTTCGTATGACATTGCTCCAACACACAATACTTTACATCCATACGATGACTCCTCGAGTAGCGGGTTTATGGGCATTCCACACCTGGTTGGATCAGAGTTTTGATTGTCGTCGGCTCCGTAATATCTCCATTCTGCAGATTGGTCAACAATGTCCTTGTATATGATGCCACACTTTTTATTCATACATGTCAAAAACCCTTCTTCTGAGAATGCTAAAATATTCTCGCATCGATCACACGTTTCCCTGTTTCCACAAGAACGATACATACACTCCAACGGAGTTTTGGATTTATGTTCGCTTTCTATTTCAGTATCGAATATATTCCATAAATGTGCCTTATTTATATTGTTAGACTTGTTCTTTTTACTTTTGTCGTTGCTCATATTTGTTACTTTATGGTAGATTATTTTTATACAATTCAATTTTATTAGATATTTTTTTACAAAGTTATAGTATATGGGTAATTCTTCTTCTTCTATAAAAAATCCTGATGATAAAAATTTTAATAATATGTATAATGTAATTGATTTTATTGCTACGAATTACATTCTTACGGCGGACTTTAAGGGGTTAAGCCAGCTCACCAAAAAGGAGTATTGCGACAAACTGCTTATACTTACGAGCGACATAATCGATCGTAAATTCAATAATGTTGAAATCGCATATCTAGCGCAAAGATTGGAAAAGGGTGAAGAGATCAACCGAATGACGAAAGATAAAATCACGTATGTCAACAAAGACGGCCTAGGCGTAAATGATGACAGCATACAAAAGAAACGAATGTGTGTAGGAATTGCAAAATTTTACATTAAAATAGCACACGTGTTTGCTTCTATTGTCATGACGATTAATCCCGTTTACGTGTATAAAGATGAGTTTGGTAACACGGTGAAACGAGGGCTTTTGGAAAAGGACAAGATTCCCAAAAATACAATTCGAAAAATATTCAAATTGAATATTTGCGACAAGAGAATAAGGGCGCTAAAACATGGCGAGGTATACGACGAGCAAACGGGGGATGTAACACTTCAACCCAAGATATGCGACCTAAATTTGAACGGGGAAAAAACCCTGGAAGAAGAGCCGGGGATTTTGGAACTCAAACAACTGTATTTCGATGACAAATATGATTATTCTTTGGGGACCTTTCACGATATGTCGGACGCAACGCGAAAAAATATTTACGAGAAGGACGTCGCGACTTTTTACAAAGCATTTACAGGAGACGATACTGTGCCTCTAGAAATTAATGAATTTAGCAAAATTAAACTGCGAGATTACAGCAAAACAAAATTGTGTGAAAACCCCAAAATAACCGTTTCTAAAAACGACAAACTATTCATTCAGTATGCCGATAACATACGACGTATGATTGCAAATGCCGCTAAAAAGCAAAGCGAACTGTTGGCAATTATAAACGAAATGTTTGCATACATTGTAGATCCAAAGACGGGCACTCGGCAGATACGAATTAATCCTTCGTTGACAGAACAATCGTTGGACGACATTGTCATACGAACCCGGAAAATCATTATTGATTTGTATGTGAATTGTGAAAAGGACTATTTGACAGGTATTAAACTATACGAAGCAATCGTTGAAATGCTAATGTTAAAAACGACAGAAAACCGAATTCAAAATTTACAAGATGAGGCAAAAAACTTAAGTGACGGGTTGTTGCGCCCGCCGAAGAACAAACGTGATATGGAACCGCCTCTGGAAGAACAGCCTCTGGAAGAACAACCTCAAGAATATTATCAATACTAATCAAAACAAATTAGATTTTGAAAAACATAATTTGTTTACGCACCGCCCGTCTTGCCAACGGAACCGAATATTTTCCGCGCGTTTAACAAAGCCTGTGCTTTGAGCGCACGATGAGCCTTGGATACCGAACCAGTTTTTTCCAACTCTTGTTGGGCGGCCTCAATAGCAGTCGTCCAAGTTTGTTTACGTTTCTTCGTTTTTTTTGATTTGTTACGCATTGTTCTCGATTTTTTAAAAACTAATTTATTACGTCTTGTCGCCATTATATATATATTTATACTAAATATTTAGGATTGTATAAATATTTAAGATTTGTATTTAGATTCCATCAATTACTCCCTTTGGCGAGTTTGTTGACGGTGAACCTGCCTCTGGAGTTGTTGGGTCCTGGTGCGCATTTGGCTCTTGGTGCGCTGGAGCTCCCTCCTGAGTTGTTGGGTCTTGGTGCGCAGGTGCTTGGCGGTGCGCTGAGCACTGCGCCTGACGGCGGAAACTTGGCGACTAACAGTAGACTTGGCGGAACGACGACGATGATGAGAACGAGTAGACATTTATATATATATCTTACAAAAAAAATTTTTTATAAAAATATAATATTATTTCTAAATATTTTATCCCTCCCAAACTCTGTTGGTTGAATGCCACCACATTTTGTCCCCTTTCTTAACATCGTACAATGTTCTAAATACGGGCAACCTCGACAATGGAACGTTGGTCCTATATTTATCTAAAGGATGCGGGTTCGATTTAAGTTGAGCCTGTATCGCCCGTTTACTAATTTGTTGTCTTTGTTGGACCGCAAAATAAACGAAAAATGCTTCAAACGACAATCTCTGAATCGGCAAAATATCCTGGTTTTTCAATTGAAAGTCCCTTAAGTATTCTCGGCAGATTGTCAATCCAGAAATATCCGCTAAATCTTCCCCGATGCTTGGCTCTGCATCGAATGTTATGCCATCATACGCGGCGAATGTCTCGTATTGCTTAATTACATCATTCTGTATTTTTTTAAATATCTTTTTATCTTTGTCTGACCACCAGTCATTCATCTTGCCAGTGTCATCATATTTGCTACCCCAATCGTCGAGCGCGTGCGACATCTCATGTGCAATCGTGTATCCAATCCGCGATAAATTGTATTCGATCCCACGTTCTTCTAAATCTATAAACGGTTTTTGTATGTATCCCAAAGGAATGTAAATTCCGTTTTGAGATGGAGTATATGACGCGTTAACGACATACGCTTGCGTGCCAATGAATTTTGGCGGAATATCAGACCAATCGATTATCGGCAAGTCTATTATTTTTTGCCCTTCCAATTTCAACCCTCGTTCGTGTCTCCATTTCGCAGTTTTTATTAAATTTCCCCATGGGTCGTCGTCTGTATAATCCAACAGAGGGTCCTCCCTCAAAATCTTTGGCGAGCCAACCTCCAATTTTAGATTGTATAGTTTTTGTAACGCCATTTTTTTAGTTCCGGGTTGGAGCCATTTATTGCGTTTTATAATCCTTATGAAAACCGTCTTCAAATCCTCTGCCATTGTCTTGACGTAAGCTACGTGTTGCTTGTTTTCGTATCGTTTGATGTATTCATTTGTTAAAAACGTGTTAAACGAGTATCCTAAAGCATACACTGGAAACAAGTCAAAGTGAACCTCTTCCGCTTGACCTCGAACAAACTTGCCGTGGAAATCGTAATAAATTGCGTGACCAGAAGCATTGTATCGCTGTTGTTGACGAATGAAAATGTAGATCCAATATGTCCTCCATTCTTGTGAATCCCACTCGTCGACCAACATCTTAGATGCACACGACAAATAATTTAGATTTGACGTTATGAAAAAATCAGGTGTATATTCAAATCCAAGCGCGGCCGAAATTTGTTCCCAATCAAAACCATATTTCGTCATCGCGTCCTTGGTTTTCACCAAATTGTAATTGTTTGGATCTTCCTTCTTTACTTTGTTGCACCCCATCGCATTCAATATTTTGTATTCTACGTTGAACACATCTTCGACGTTAAATTCGTGTTTGTCGCCGAAAACATTTGCAAATAAATCCTTCAAATATTTAATATATCGCGCCTTGTATTTTTTCTTGTATTCGACGTCTATTCCATCGTCAAAGTATATGTCGGTGTCGAGCAGAGTTACTCGCGGACTGTCTACGAAACACCTGTATACTTCGGGATTCTTATCGTCTGCGTTAAGCGACCACGAAAACGGGCACCCCCACGAAACGAGCTCNATTGTGTTGATAAACCCAATCAGCGTCCATACNTTTTTTTTATCCTTGCGCAAATCGTCAACTTGTCCTAAAACGAGGTTTGCATATACGTTCGATTGTTCATTTGTATTTGGNCGTTTCATAGATTTGTANACATTTTTTATACANGTNGCNCGNTTGCTTGTGTCATTTTCNNTATATTCCTTTACNATGTCAAGAAGTTGTTTGTATACTTTATCCTGAACCAGTCGAAAATCATCCACCTGAACAATGTATTTTTGAGATTTTTCAATGTCAAAATCTTGAATCCATCTCTCGTTTATGTATGAATAGTAATCATTTACCGGAGATATGTTAGACGGGTTGATAGCTATTTTGTGGGCGTTTAATATCTGTTTTTCCAGATCATAATTCGCGGATAAAAAATCTATTTTTTGTCTTTTGAATTCGGCTTCGACCTTGTCCTCAAATGTGTCGTATGTGTTGTAATAATTTTTACACACAATGTCCTTTTGTTCATTAGTTATGTTTTTCACACTCTTGTTTTTTGTTTTTATTCTTGTTCTTGTTTTTCTTGTGTTCATCTAAATTATAACAATATATTTATTTTGACCGATCTTGTTTGGGCGACATTATTTTCTGTCAAAAACGAACAAACCTAGTTGTGTGAATGTAATTGGTTACATGTTGATCACGTATTTTTATCAATCAAAATCTCTCGTGCTATTTTCCTAATAATCTTATTCTCATTGTCAACATCTTCGTTACCTAGACCACCAAGCGATTCGATTCGTAATATTTGATAACGGTCAGCATGCTTTGAATCCCAATTCATACAATCTGGATACTTGTCTCTAAAAAGCTGTATGTTCTTGCTGTTTTTGAAGGCTACGCATTTGATTATCCTTCTAAGGATCTTATTGTCATCGCCCTCCTTTTCCCATTTGTCTAGAACCCTTGCATACAAGACCTGTCTCTTCTGGTCAGTACAATGAATGGGCCGTTCACTAATGTCAAGCGCCTTTAGTTTCTTGATTATAATGTCGGAAATACCGTTTACAAATCCAACGTTACCTACATTTTCGAAATCGGACAATTGAAGATTGAATGAATCGATGAATTGCGTCACATTCATAGCATCTTTACAATCCTCATTCAAAAATACATTCAAGTTGAATGCTTTGTTGTGAGAATTTACCGTATTACCCATCCCATTTTTACAAACTTCTTGAAATGTCTCCAACATTTTGTTGTTTTGCTCTACTATAAATTTGTTCTGCTCGACTAATAAATCTTTGAAATCTTGATTTTGCTTTTGCAATTCGTTGTTATTTTGCAGAAGTTGTAAAACAATTGTAGATTCGACTTTATTTTCAGATATAGATGACATACATTTTTTGTTGTGTTTCCATAAACCACTTGCAGAGACATAATTTTTATTACAAGTAGGACAAATGTATACTATTTTTTCGGCGTTTCCATTTTGTTCCATTCCATTTCCAAAATCATGTTTTGTATGTTTAGATGTGGTTATGTGTCTATTCCAATCACTTAATTTACAGCATATAAAGTCACACGAAGCACAAATGAACTTTTTTACTGTTTTCGGCGTAATCGGCGTAATCGGAGTTTCCATTTATTTCCTTAATATCTATACATATTATATTTTGCGAAAATTTATAAAAAAATTAGCATCACAAAGTGAAAAATATTTTTTTGGTCACCAGACGCTAATTTTTCATTATGGTCACAAACGAAGGTTTTTCAAACACTGATTGTCCTTTTCCGAAAAATGGACATTTATAAATGTCCAAAAACGATTTTCCCAAAAAAGTCTTGACTAAAAAATCCGAGAAAACTATATAATAAATGACCAAACCTACTTAAAGACTTTTATCAATCAAAATCTCTCGTGCTATTTTCCTAATAATCTTATTCTCATTGTCAACATCTTCGTTACCTAGACCACCAAGCGATTCGATTCGTAATATTTGATAACGGTCAGCGTGCTTTGAATCCCAATTCATACAATCTGGATACTTGTCTCTAAAAAGCTGTATGTTCTTGCTGTTCTTGAAGGCTACGCATTTGATTATCCTTCTAAGGATCTTATTGTCATCGCCCTCCTTTTCCCATTTATCAATTACTTTTGCATACAAGACCTGTCTCTTCTGGTCAGTACAATGAATGGGACGTTCGCTAATGTCCAATGCCTTTAATTTCTTGATTATTATATCGGAAATACCATTTACAAATCCAACGTTACCAACATTTTCGAAATCGGACAATTGAAGATTGAATGAATCGATAAAATCTGTCACATTCATAGCATCTTTGCAATCCTCGTTCAAGAATACTTGTAGGTTGAATGCCTTGTTGTGCGAATTTATGGTGTTGTTATTGCCTATCCCGTTTTTACAAACTTCGCTAAACGTCTCCAACATTTTGTTGTTTTGCTCTAGAAGCATGCTCTTGAATTCTTCGTTTTGTTTGATTAGTTCAATGACAATGTTTGGGTCTGTTTCTTTTTGTTCGTCGTTGGTTGATTTACAACTCTTTTTGTGAACATACAACGATTGTTTACTACGATATTTTTTGCCACAATCGCAAATTCGACATTTTGTCTCTTTTGGTAAACATTGGTAAACATTTTGGGTTGTTTTGTGTTTTTGGGTTAAAATATGTTTTGTATAATCTCCCTTTTTACATGTAGAATAGTGACAGAAATTACATACAAATTTATTTGGCGAGTTTTGAGAGTTTTCGGTAAACATAGGTAAATATATATAAAGGAATCTATAAAAAAATTATTAAAATACTTAAAATAATTTTTTTTTTATCATCACAAAGTGAAAAATATTTTTTTGGTCACCAGACGCTAATTTTTCATTATGGTCACAAACGAAGGTTTTTCAAACACTGATTGTCCTTTTCCGAAAAATGGACATTTATAAATGTCCAAAAACG
>TBL_comb47_HYPODRAFT_10002869_pt1 | contig 20887 bp, 24 predicted proteins | sample TroBogypolimnion_40_FD_10682 | JGI IMG/M metagenome (IMG submission 10682) | reverse complement strand
GGCCTTGTGGCCGCAGTGGATAGACGAGCTGCATGCCAGCAACCAGGCGCTAGATGCTCAGCCGGTGTACTACCGCCAAAAAGGCTCGCTGGTGCTGGCCCATGCTCCGGACCAGAGTTCGCTTGCGCACTTCACGCGTCTGTTGCAGCACAAGTTGCCGCCCGCCTACCAATCGCAGGTGCACAGCCTGGACGCCGCTGCGGTGGCGGCGCTGGAGCCCGCGCTGGCCGGGCGTTTTGCGCAGGGTCTTTATCTGGAGGGCGAAGGGCAGGTGGCCAATGACCAGTGGATGGCTGCACTGGCGCTGGAACTTGATCGTCTGGGAGCCGTATGGCACAGCGGGGTGGCCGCGCAGACGCTGGAGTCCCGCTGCATGCGCGGTAGCTATACGGCGGGAGAACATGCGGGTGAGGCATTCAGCATTTCGGTGGACCTGGTGGTCGATGCCCGTGGTGCCGGCAGCAAACCGCTGCTGCCTGGACTGCGTTGCCGCCTGCCTACCAATCGCAGGTGCACAGCCTGGACGCCGCTGCGGTGGCGGCGTTGGAGCCCGCGCTGGCCGGGCGTTTTGCGCAGGGTCTTTATCTGGAGGGCGAAGGGCAGGTGGCCAATGACCAGTGGATGGCTGCACTGGCGCTGGAACTTGATCGCCTGGGAGCCGTATGGCACAGCGGGGTGTCTGTGCAGACGCTGGAGCCCCGCTGCATGCGTGGTAGCTATACGGCGGGAGAACATGCGGGTGAGGCATTCAGCATTTCGGTGGACCTGGTGGTCGATGCCCGTGGTGCCGGCAGCAAACCGCTGCTGCCTGGACTGCGGGGCGTGCGCGGCGAGGTCTTGCGGGTGGAGTGCAAGGGCGTGGAGCTGCAGCGTCCGGTGCGCCTGATGCATCCGCGCTACCAGCTTTACGTGGTGCCGCGCCCGAACAACCTCTTTGTCGTCGGTGCCACGGAACTGGAGTCCGAGGACACCGGCCCGGTCACCCTGCGTTCGATGCTGGAGCTCGGCAGTGCCCTCTACAGCCTGCATCCGGCCTTTGGTGAGGCCCGTGTGCAAAGCCTCTCAAGCGCGCTGCGTCCGGCATTGGACAACGACCAACCCGCCTGCACGCTGCAGGACGGCATCTGGCATATCAACGGCTTGTACCGGCATGGCTATTTGTGTGCCCCGGCGCTGGTCGAATCTTTAATGGAAAAAATACTGGAATCCACATATGAATCCGCTTGAAATCCATGTCAACGGTGAGCCCGTTCAAACGCAGGCAGCGCATCTGCAGGACCTGTTGCTGGAGCGCGGCCACGCACTCACCAGCGCATTTGCCTGCGCCATCAACAACCAATTTGTGCCGCGTGTGCAATGGCCGCAGCGAGCTCTGGTTCAGGGCGATCGCGTGGATGTGATTGCACCGATTACCGGAGGCTGATATGCACCAGAATTTGGAATCGATGGATGGAAGCTGGCAGGTGGCAGGCGTCACGCTGGCCAGCCGCATGTTGCTGGGCACCGCGCATTACCCTTCGCTGCAGGTGCTCAGCGATGCGGTAGGCTCCAGCTGCACGGAGATCGTAACGGTGGGCTTGCGGCGTTTGCAGCCCGAGAGCGGGGGTGGCAACCACTTCTGGCAAAAGGTGCAGTCCCTGGGCTGCCATGTGCTGCCCAATACGGCCGGTTGCCACAGCGCAAACGAGGCGATCACGCTGGCCCACATGGCGCGCGAAATTTTTGGCACGCCGTGGATCAAGCTCGAAGTGATTGGCGACGACTACACCTTGCAGCCGGATTTGATCGCCACGCTGGAGGCCGCCACCCAACTGACCAGAGACGGCTTTGCGGTATTTGCCTATACGACAGACGACCTGGTGATGGCGCAGCGCCTGCATGGCGCGGGTTGTGCGGCTGTCATGCCCTGGGCCGCGCCGATTGGCAGCGGACGGGGTCCCATGAACCCTTACGCGCTGGAGACCATGCGCCGCAGAATGCCGGATGCGGTGCTGGTGGTGGATGCCGGGCTGGGCCTGCCTTCCCACGCCGCGCAGGTGATGGAATTTGGCTTTGATGCGGTGCTCTTGAACACGGCCGTGGCACAGGCCGGCGACCCGGTGCGCATGGCGCGGGCCTTTGCGCAGGCGGTGTCTGCAGGGCGCGCCGCCTTTGAGTCCACCCCCATGCCGGAGCGCAGCGCCGCCCAGGCTTCCACCCCCACCGTAGGCATGCCGTTCTGGCATGCGCAATAAAGGATCTCGCCATGACAGCACACGCGTTTGCGCCGCTTACCGGCCCCCTCGGTTTCTACCCCGTCGTTCCGGATGCGCACTGGGTGCAGCGGCTATTGGACTGGGGCGTGCGCACCATCCAACTGCGCTACAAGCCCACCGACTCCGACGGCATCGTGCAGCAGGTGCGTGCGGCCGTGGCTGCAGGCCGCGCCGTGGCGGGTGCACAGGTGTTTATCAACGACCACTGGAGGCTGGCCCTGGAGGAGGGCGCCTATGGCGTGCATCTGGGGCAGGAAGACTGGGCGGCGCTTGATGCTGTAGATCGCGAACGGTTGCGGGCGTCCGGCATGCGCCTGGGCTTGAGCACCCATACCCCGCACGAATTGGCACTGGCGCAATCTGCAGGCCCCTCCTATCTGGCCATCGGCCCGGTCTATCCCACCACGCTCAAGGTCATGCCTTATGAACCTGTAGGTCTGGAGCATTTGAGGGAATGGACTCAGCGGGTGAGCCCCTGCCCGGTGGTTGCAATAGGTGGTATCTCGCTGGAGCGCCTGCCCGCCGTGATGGCCTGCGGTGTCAACGGGGTGGCGGTGGTCAGCGCGGTGACGCAGGCCAGCGATCCGCAGCGTGCGTGCATCTCAGGTATGCTTTCAACCGTATAAATTCATGAAAATGGCCGCTAAGCAGTGATACCTAGCGGCCTTTAAATTTTGGTCGGGGTGAGAGGATTCGAACCTCCGATCTCTTCGTCCCGAACGAAGCGCCTTACCGGACTAGGCCACACCCCGAGGTGTTTGACATGCTGCCTGCTCAATCAATCAGTGATTGCGCTCCAGCAATTGGGAGGCCAATTGTATCAAACAGTCCGTATGGTTTCCGGTGGGCAGGCGCCGGGCGGCGGCTATGGCGCGCATGGCTTCCTGGTGAGCGGCATCGCGTGCGACATCGAGTGCGCCCGTGCTTTTGACAATGCTCACGATTTGGCTCAACATGCTCAGGTCGCCGTTTTCAATGGCCAGACGGATGGTCGCGGCTTCTTCCGGGCTGCCGCGTTGCATGGCCGCAATCAGGGGCAGGGTGGCCTTGCCTTCGCGCAGGTCGTCACCCAGGCTTTTGCCCATGACGGCGGCGTCTCCTGCGTAATCGAGCACGTCGTCGATCACCTGAAATGCGGTGCCCAGGGCCTGTCCGTATTCGGCGCAGGCTTCTTCGAGCTCGGGCGTGGCCTGGGCCAAAATGGCTCCGACCCGGGCGCTGGCTTCAAAAAGCTTGGCGGTCTTGGAGCGGATGACCTGGAGGTAGCCGGCTTCGTCAAGTTCGGCGTTGTGCATGTTCATGAGCTGCATGACTTCGCCTTCGGCAATCACATTGGTTGCGTCGGCCAGCACCTGCATGATGCGCATGCTTTGCGCGTCCACCATCATCTGGAAGGCGCGCGAGTACAGAAAGTCACCCACCAATACGCTGGCTGGATTGCCAAAAGTGGCGTTCGCCGTGGCGCGGCCCCGACGCAGCGCGGAGTCATCCACCACGTCGTCATGCAACAGGGTGGCGGTATGGATGAACTCGACCACCGCGGCCATGTTGAAGCGCTGGCTGCTATCGCAGCCCAGGGCACCGCAGCACAGCAGCAACAGGGAGGGGCGCAGACGCTTGCCGCCAGCCGTGATGATGTATTGGGAGACGCTGCCCACCAGGGGAACGCCGGAGTCCAGCCGCTGGGCGATGACTTCGTCAACCTGACGCATGTCGGCAGCTATGAGGATGAGCCCTGTGGAAGAGCCGGTGGGATTGTCTTGCAAGGCTGTTGACCGGTTGGTTGTATGCCGGATTATAGAAAGTTACGCCCACGCAATCCGGGGCTGTCCGCGAAATTTGGACTTTTTTCCGTAAGTTGGTTATAATCCAAGGCTCTGTGAAAATTCGTTCGCAGAGTTAGTTAAAGAGGTCATCATGTACGCGGTCATAAAAACCGGCGGCAAGCAATACCGAGTTGCAGCCGGCGAAAAAATTAAAGTAGAACAGATTGCTGCGGACGTAGGCCAGGAAATTGTGTTCAACGAAGTTCTGGCGGTCGGCAACGGCACCGAGCTGAAGGTTGGCACACCCCTGGTGTCCGGCGCAACGGTTACCGTCACGGTAATCGCACACGGCAAGCACGACAAAGTGCGCATCTTCAAGATGCGTCGTCGTAAGCACTATCAGAAACGTCAAGGGCACCGCCAGCAGTTCACTGAACTGCAAATCGGCGCGATTACTGCTTAAAGGGCAAGAGTCATGGCACAGAAAAAAGGCGGCGGCTCTACGCGAAATGGGCGCGATTCCAAGCCCAAAATGCTCGGCGTGAAGATGTACGGCGGACAGTTGATCAGCGCAGGCGCGATCATTGTTCGTCAGCGCGGCACCAAGTTCCACCCCGGAACCAATGTCGGCATTGGCAAGGATCACACCTTGTTTGCCCTGACCGAAGGCATTGTGTCCTTCGCAGTCAAGGGTGCTCTGAACAAGCACACGGTGAGCGTTACTGCAGCGTAATCTGCAGCATGCTCCACTAAGAACCCTGCGCTTGCCAAGCGCGGGGTTTTTTACTTATGAAAAGGCCACACCATGAAGTTCGTTGACGAAGCCTATATCGACATCTCTGCTGGAGACGGCGGGGCGGGCTGCGTCTCGTTCCGGCATGAAAAGTACAAGGAATTTGGCGGGCCCAATGGTGGCGACGGTGGCCGTGGTGGTCATGTGTTTGCAGTGGCCGATTCCAACCTGAATACCCTGGTCGACTTCCGTTTTTCGCGCCGCCATGAGGCCAAGCGCGGTGAGCACGGCATGGGCTCCGACATGTTCGGCGCTGCCGGTGACGACATCACCCTGAAGATGCCGGTGGGCACCATCATCACCGACGCCGAGACCGGCGAAGTGCTGTTTGAACTGCTGGTTCCTGGCGAGGTGATAACCATTGCCAAGGGCGGCGACGGCGGTTTTGGTAATCTGCGCTTCAAGAGCGCGATCAACCGCGCGCCGCGCCAGAAGACGCCCGGCTGGCCCGGCGAAAAGCGCGAGCTCAAGCTCGAGTTGAAAGTTTTGGCCGACGTCGGCCTCTTGGGCATGCCCAATGCGGGTAAATCCACCTTCATCACCGCCGTGTCGAATGCGCGTCCCCGCATTGCCGACTATCCGTTTACCACCTTGCACCCGAATCTGGGTGTGGTGCGCGTGGCGCCCGAGCAAAGCTTTGTGGTGGCGGATTTGCCCGGTCTGATCGAAGGCGCCGCTGAAGGTGCAGGCCTGGGTCACCAGTTTCTGCGCCATTTGCAGCGCACCCGCTTGTTGCTGCATATTGTGGACATTGCGCCCTTTGACGAGGGTGTGGACACCGTCAAGCAGGCCAAGGCCATTGTCAATGAGTTGAAAAAATACGACGCCAATCTATTCACCAAGCCGCGCTGGTTGGTGCTGAACAAGGTGGACATGCTGCCCCTGGACGAGCGCGACGCGATCATTCAGGACTTCATCAAGCGCTACAAGTTCAAGGGTCCGGTGTTCCAGATCTCGGCCTTGACGCGCGAAGGTTGTGAGCCCCTGATCAAGGCCATTTACAAGCATGTGAAGGCCCAGCAGGTGGCCGAGCAGCCGCATGTGGAAGTCGATCCGCGCTTTACCGGCGAGGCCGCCGACCCTGTCGCTCCCTAAGCTTTTGCGTGAGATGACCCAAGAAACACCTTCCTTGCTGCGCAGGGCCAAACGCGTCGTGATCAAAGTCGGCTCCAGCCTGGTGACCAATGAGGGTCGCGGGCTGGACGAGCAGGCCATCGGCGAATGGTGTCGCCAGATTGCGCACCTGATGCAGGACGGGCGCGAGGTCATCATGGTCTCCAGCGGCGCGATTGCCGAGGGCATGAAACGCCTGGGTTGGACGACCAGGCCCAAGGCGATTCAGGAGCTGCAGGCAGCTGCCGCTGTCGGGCAAATGGGCTTGGCCCAGATGTATGAGACCAAGCTGCGCCTCAACGCATTGGGCAGCGCCCAGGTGTTGCTGACGCACGCCGACCTGGCCGATCGCGAACGTTATCTGAACGCCCGCTCCACCTTGCTGACGCTGTTGAAGCTGGGCGTGGTGCCGGTGATCAACGAAAACGACACGGTGGTCAACGACGAAATCAAGTTTGGTGACAACGACACCCTGGGTGCGCTGGTGGCCAATCTGGTGGAGGCCGACGCGCTGATCATCCTGACCGACCAGAAAGGCCTTTACACGGCCGACCCGCGCAAAGACCCGCAAGCGCAATTTGTAACCGAGGCCCATGCCGGCGACCCGGAACTGGAGCGCATGGCCGGAGGTGCGGGCTCCAGCATTGGGCGCGGCGGCATGATTACTAAAATTTTGGCCGCCAAACGCGCTGCCGGATCGGGCGCGTCCACCGTAATTGCCTGGGGCCGGGAGCCCGATGCGCTGATCCGCCTGAGCGCTGGTGAGGCCATAGGCACGCTGCTGGTGGCGCAGACGCAAAAGACCCAGGCGCGCAAGCAGTGGATTGCCGATCATCTGCAACTGCGTGGTTCCGTGGTAGTAGACGCTGGTGCTGTCGCCAAGCTGCGCGACGAAGGCAAAAGCCTGTTGCCCATCGGCATGCTGCAGGTGGACGGTGACTTTTCGCGCGGCGATGTGATTGCGGTGCGCGATGACACGGGGCTGGAGATCGCCCGCGGTCTGGCCAACTACTCCAGCGCCGAGGCGCGCCTGATCTGCCGCAAACCGTCCAGCGAAATCGAACGCCTGCTAGGCTATGCGGCCGAGTCAGAGATGCTGCACCGCGACAACCTGATCATCAGCCACTAGCCGGCTGGCGTACCAGGGCTCTCAGTTGCCCTTCCAAGTGGGGGGCGTTATTTGTCGCGCCTTTAGTGCGTCTATGACTTCCTGTTTGCTGGTCGTAGCATGGTTGACACAGGCAGCCTGCCGGGCAAACACTTGGGCGTGGTGCGAGGGCATGTTGTCGCTGACCGCCTTCCATTCCGGATGGGCCAGCAGATTCCATTGTCCGGATGCACTCCATCGCGCATAGGTCTTGACCTCATCGCTGGAGCAGCGTATGCCTTCGTAGGAAGCGCTGGTGTTGCCGCTGGTGTTGCGCATGACGACCACGTAGCGCACCACGCCGTCCTCACCCACCGCAATGGTTTGTGGATCGACACCGACCTTGACGCTCACATAGGGGGGCATGTCCAGTGGCAGCACGCTGTTGACGGAGAACTGCGGTGGCGCAGGGGTGGCTGCTTCCACCCATTCCGGGCTGTCCAGCAGGTAGTTCACCTGCGCCAGTCCGGTGTTGCCAGACAATGTCATAGCGCTGGCTAAGGCCAGCATCGCAGCATATTTAAATTTCATAAGTGTCAGAGTTGCCAGCGCTTGGGTTTTGTGCAGTGGTGACGTCGGGTGGAGCAGGCTGCCCTGTGCCGTGGCTGTGTAGTGTCGGCTCCAATTCGCGCGCACGACCGCCCTGGCGCAAATAGCGGTTGCGTGTTTCGTTGCGCGGCAAAAAACGGGCGAGCTCGGTCAGCGCCATTTCATAGACGCCGCGTTTGAATTCGACCACGGCCTCCAGCGGCACCCAGTAGTCGTTCCAGCGCCAGGCGTCGAACTCCGGATGGTCCGTAGCGCGCAGGTTCAAATCCCAGTCGTGGCCGGTGAGTTGAAGCAAATACCAAATTTGCTTTTGGCCCTTGTAATGGCCACGCGCATCGCGTCGTATGTACCTGTCTGGCACCTCATAGCGCAACCAGTCTCGGGTACGGGCAACAATACCGACATGCTCCGGATGGAGGCCCACCTCTTCATGCAATTCCCGAAACATGGCCTGCTCGGGGGTTTCACCCCGGTCAATGCCACCCTGCGGAAACTGCCAGGAGTGCGTACGTATGCGTTTGCCCCAAAATACCTGATTTTTCTGGTTGAGCAGGATGATGCCGACGTTGGGGCGAAAGCCGTCCCGGTCAAGCATAATCAAATCCCAATTTTTAAACTTGGTTGATTATGCACAGCAAGTGCGGTGCATCAAGCAACTAAGCCCTCCTGCCGTCCCCGAAGTTCACAAAGCGCGCCATGAAAGCCTCCCAATTCCTTATCTCCACCCTCAAAGAAGCGCCGGCCGATGCCGAAGTGGTCAGCCACAAGCTGATGATGCGCGCCGGTCTGATCAAAAAACTGGGCGCCGGCATCTACAGCTACATGCCCATGGGGCTGCGGGTGATCCGCAAGGTCGAAGCCATAGTCCGCGAGGAGATGAACCGCGCCGGTGCGGTGGAGATTTCCATGCCGGTGGTGCAACCGGCCGAACTCTGGCAGGAGACCGGCCGCTTTGAGGCCATGGGACCTGAGCTTTTGCGCATCAAGGACCGGCACCAGCGCGACTACGTGGTGCAACCGACCAGCGAAGAGGTGGTGACCGACATCGCGCGCCAGGAAATCAAGAGCTACAAGCAGTTGCCCAAGAACCTGTACCAGATCCAGACCAAATTCCGCGACGAGCGCCGCCCCCGCTTCGGCCTGATGCGCGGCCGTGAGTTCACCATGAAGGACGCCTACAGCTTTGACCGCGACCAGGATGCAGCCAAGCTCAGTTACCAGGTGATGGCCAAGGCCTACCGCCGAATTTTTGACCGCTTCGGTCTGGTCTACCGGGCCGTGGCCGCCGACAGTGGCGCCATCGGTGGCGACCTGTCCGAAGAATTTCAGGTGATTGCCGCCACCGGCGAAGATGCCATCGTCTATTGCCCGAACAGCGACTACGCCGCCAACATGGAAAAGGCCGAGGCGCTGGAGCCTGCAGGCCCGCGCGCGGCCCCGACTCAGGCCTTGGAGAAGCTGTCCACGCCCGGCAAGAGCACCTGCGAGGACGTGGCCAGCTACCTGAAACTGCCAATTGAAAATTCCCTGAAGTCGCTGGTGGTGGCCACCGACGAGCGCAATGACAAGGGCGAGATCACCAAGAGCCGCGTCTGGTTGCTCCTGATTCGGGGTGACCGCAGCATGAACGAGGTCAAGGTGGGCAAGGTGCCGGGCCTGGCCGGTTTCCGTTTTGCCAGCCTGAGCGAGATCGACGAGCACTTTGGCTGCGAGCCCGGTTATCTGGGCCCGGTCGGTCTGAAGAAGCCCTTGAGCGTGGTGGTGGACCGCGAGGTGGCGTTGATGTCGGACTGGATTTGCGGTGCCAATACGGTCGACTTCCACCTGAGCGGCGTCAATTGGGGCCGTGACCTGCCCGAACCCGAGCTGATCGCCGATCTGCGCAATGTGGTGGAGGGCGATTTGTCTCCCGACGGCCAGGGCGTGTTGGCGATCGAGCGCGGCATCGAGGTCGGCCATGTGTTCTACCTGGGTACCAAGTACAGCCGGGCCATGAACGCCACCTTTCTGGATGTGAACGGAAAGCCGCAGTTCATGGAGATGGGATGCTACGGCATTGGCATCACCCGCTTGCCGGCCGCCGCCATTGAGCAAAACCATGACGAGCGCGGCATCATCTGGCCGGACTCGCTGGCGCCCTTTACCGTGGTGCTGTGCCCTATCAGCCCGGACCGTTTCCCGGATGTGAAAGCCGCGGCAGACAAGCTCTACGAGGAGCTGATGGAAGCCGGAGTGGACGTGATCCTGGATGACCGCAACGAGCGTCCCGGCGCCATGTTTGCCGACTGGGAGTTGATTGGCGTTCCACACCGTGTCACCCTGGGCGACCGGGGCCTCAAAGAGGGCATGGTCGAGTACCAGCATCGCCGCGACAAGGCCGCCACCAGCGTGCCAGTGGCCGACATTGCGGGGCTGATCCGGGCGCGCCTNAAGGGATGAACGTTCAGGCTCAGCGGCGCAGCCTGTTGGCTTTGCTGGCCGCACCGGCCCTGTCGGTGTTGCCGCGCATGGCAAGTGCAGGTGCGCAAATGGAGGAGCCCCTGGCGGACGCGGTGCGCAATGCGCTGAGTGCGGTCGTCAACGGCAGCGAGCCGCCCGAGCCGGTGTTTGCCGACACCGAGGCCCGGCTGTATTACCTGCGCTGGAAAGTGGAAATGAACCGGCGGCTGGTGGCACGCCATTCGGATTTGACGACGCTGCAACACCGGGACGAGTTTTTGCAGACGCTTTGGTACAACAGCAAGCGCGCCAAACTGGATATGGCCTTGGTGTTGGGCCTGATTCAGGTGGAGAGCAACTTCCGGCAGTTTGCCGTCAGCAGTGCCGGCGCGCGTGGCTACATGCAGGTGATGCCGTTTTGGACCCGCAGCATTGGCGATGGCGATTCCGACAAGCTGTTCCAGATGAAGCTCAACCTGCGCTTTGGTTGCGCCATCCTGCGCCATTACCTGGAGCAGGAGCGGGAGGACCCGTTTATGGCGCTGGGCCGCTACAACGGTTCACGCGGCAGGGCACCCTATCCCCTTGCGGTGCAGGGCGCCCGGGAACATTGGGAATTTAGCGGCTAAAAAGTGCGCCGTTCAGAGTCCCGGGTTCACGCGGCTTTGGCGGCCAGGGCTTGGGCCAATTCGCCCGATTCGTACATTTCCATCATGATGTCCGAGCCGCCAATGAACTCGCCCTTGACATAGAGTTGCGGGATGGTGGGCCACTGGCTGTATTCCTTGATGCCCTGGCGGATGCCGTCATCTTCCAGCACATTGACGGTCTTGACGGATTTCGGATCCACGCCACAGGCCTTCAGGATCTGGATGGCACGTCCGGAAAAACCGCACTGCGGGAAGCTGGCCGTGCCCTTCATGAAAAGCAGGACCTCGTTGGATTTCACCAGTTCGTCAATACGTTGCTGTGCGTCGCTCATGTCATAGGCCTTAAGTGTTAATGCCACGATTATTTCACCTTCGGGCCCGCCCGCCCGGGCGAACTGGCGCTGGCCGCCATGGTCGTGGGGTTTTTTGCCGATAATCAAGGCTTCAGCTCACATACACGCCATGAAAATCGAAAAAAACACCGCCGTTACCCTGCGTTACACCGTCTCCGACACCACGGGCAAACTGCTGGAGGAAAGCAAGGAGCCCATGTCCTATTTGCATGGAGGTTACGGCAATACCTTTGCCAAGATTGAAGAGGCCCTGGAGGGCCAGGAAGCCCTCTACAAGACCACCATCGAACTGCAACCGGAAGATGCCTTTGGCCTGCGCGACGAAGCCCTGCTGCAGACCATCCCCAAAAAGCAGTTTCCACCCGGTGTCAAGATCGGCGGCCAACTCGAAGGCCGCGACGATTCCGGACAATCCATCGTCTTCACCGTGCTCAAGGTCAAGGGCGACACGGTGTATCTGGATGGCAACCATGCGCTGGCCGGAAAAACCCTGCGCTTTGGCCTCCATGTGCTGGAAGTGCGGGCCGCCTCCGAGGAAGAGGTGGCACACGGCCATGTGCATGGTGCCCATGGGCATCACCACTGAGCACTATGAAAAATGCTGTAATTGCCTGATAATTGCGACTTTTATCAAACTGGGGCTTCCTATGTTTTCTCGAACACGCAGCGCTTTCGTTGGAATTGCCATGGCGGTCTGCGTGTCTCTACCGGCGGCGGCCTTGCAGCCCGCCAAGGGCAAGGTCGTCCTGACCATTGCCGGCAATGTGGGCGAAAAGAACAGCGCCACGGCGGCGGTGTTCGACATGGAGATGCTTGAAAAGCTGCCGCAGCGCAGCTTTACCACCATGACGCCCTGGGACAAGCAGCCCATCAAGTTCACCGGCCCCCTGTTGCGCGACGTTCTGGCAGCGGCAAAGGCCAGCGGCAGCACCATCAAGGCCATGGCGCTCAACGATTACCAGACCAGCATCCCGGCGGATGATGCCCAGAAATTTGATGTCATCCTGGCCCACAAGATGAACGACGCCGACATTCCGGTGCGAACCAAGGGGCCGCTGTTTATCGTGTACCCCTACGACACGAAGTCGGAATTACGTTCCACCGTTTATTACGAACGCTCGGCCTGGCAACTCAAGTCNATGACGATAGAGTAGTGTGAGGATGGGCGGGCGTACCAACAACAGGCGTTACCTGCTATGGCTTGCGGTAGGTACGGCCACCATGGCCTTGGCCATGGCATCGCTGTTGGTATTCGAGGTGGCGCAAAAGCGTGCCATTGAGCGCAGCAGCGCCATTGGTTCGGACTCGCTGACGGCACTGACCTTTCAGTTCGAGCGTGAATTTTTGCGCCTGCGCCAAGCCCTGAGCGAGACGGTCTCGAAAAGCGACACCAGCGACATGGGCGCACTCATTCTGCGCAACGACATCTTCCAGAGCCGCCTGACCCTGTTGCTGGAAAGCCCCAGCGTGGCGGTGCTCAAGCCGAGGGACGAGTACCGCAAGTGCGTACTGGGCCTCAGGCCGCTGGTCGCCGAGCTGGATAGTGCACTGGCCGCGCAGCCTGTCAACCGCAAGGTGCTGGCCTCTGTGCTGGCCGAGCTCAACCGGCTGGGTGCGGACGTCCAGGCCTTGACGCAGGCCGCCAATTCCGAGGAGGCTCAGCTGGTGGAGCAGCAAGCCAACGTCATGGGCCAGCAGAACCGGCTGATCGTGGGGCTGACATTGGCGCAGCTGGCCTTGCTGATGATTGCCTCCGCTTCGCTGGTGGTGCGACAGCGCCGCCAAGAGGCCGAGCGGCTGGCCTTGGAGCAGTTGACCGATGATTTGCGCGAAGCACAATTCCGGGCCGAGGCGGCCAGTCGCGGGAAAAGCCAGTTTCTGGCCAATATGAGCCATGAACTGCGTACGCCGTTCAACGGCCTGATGGGGATGCTGGGTCTGTTGCAAGACACGCAGATCACCCACCTGCAGGCTGAGTACGTTCAGACGGCTCAGGATTCGGCTGGCCACCTGTTGACCCTGTTGAATGACATTCTGGACATGTCAGCGCTGGAAACCGGCAAGTTGGCGCTCAAGCCAACGGCCGCGCACCTGCCACGCCTGCTGGGCGAGGTCCATGCGCTGATGTCGCCGCTGGCAAAAAGCAAGGGCCTGGACTTTCACATGCAGTTGCCGGCAGCACAGTTGCCGAGAGTGAGCGTGGACGAAACGCGTTTGAAGCAGATTCTGTTTAATTTGATCAGCAATGCGATCAAATTCACGGCAGTGGGGCAGGTGCGCTTGACATTGAGCCAGCGGGTTTTGGATGCGCATACCGTGGAGCTGGTGTTTGCCATTCAGGATACCGGCATCGGTATCGACTCCCAGGCGCAATCGCGGCTGTTTCAGCGTTTTTATCAGGTCGAGGACAGCTCCACCCGGCGTTTTGGCGGCACCGGTCTGGGTCTGGAAATTTCGCAGTCCATTGCCCAACTGATGCACGGCGCTATCACGGTTGACAGTATGGTGGGCCAGGGCTCGACCTTCACGGCCACGCTTCAGTTGCCTGTCGTGGCCGAAGCCGAGCTACCGCGCGCAGCCGCATTGGCACCTGTACCAGCATCCGCTTCTTCGTCGGCGGACGATTCAGGGGCGCTGCAGGGCATGCGTGTGCTGGTCGTGGAGGACCATCCCATCAACCAAAAGCTGGTCGGCTTGCTGCTGGCGCGCATGGGCTGTCAGATCGACTTCTGTGAAAACGGCCAGCTGGCTCTGGAAAGCGTGCAGCTTCACGCGTTCAACCTGATCCTGATGGACGTCAACATGCCCATCATGGATGGGCTGACCGCAACGCGTTTGATCCGAGCCCTGCCCGGTGCCGTGGCGCAAACGCCTATCGTGGTGGTGACTGCCGACGTCATGAACGAGGCCCGGGACAATGCGCTGCTTGCAGGAGCCGATGATTTCATCAGCAAGCCCGTCAATGTGGACCAATTGCGCGCCATCGTGCAGAGGTACGCTGCTGGAGTTGTGCTGGCGGAAGCTTGAATATGGCTTTTATTTTCCAATAAAAGCCAGACTCTGCTAAAAAATACGATTAGATTGGACTTTTTCGCAATAGTCTGCGTGGCTTGAGGGCATACCATACTTCTTGTACGGTTCCGTATGAAACCCAAGGAGTCTCCTGTGTTAGCCCAGCCCGCCACCAAATACCGCGCCTTCCAAGGCATCCAGCTCACCGACCGCCAGTGGCCTTCGCGCACCATCACCAGCGCACCCCTGTGGATGAGCAGCGATCTGCGCGACGGCAACCAGTCGCTGTTTGAACCCATGAACGGCGAGCGCAAGATGCGCATGTTCCGCACCCTGTGCGAGGTCGGCTTCAAGCAGATCGAGGTGGCCTTCCCCAGCGCCTCCCAAACCGAGTTTGACTTTGTGCGCAAGCTCATTGAAGGCGGCCACATCCCGGCCGACGTCACCATCGAGGTGCTGACCCAGTCGCGCGAACACCTGATACGCCGCACCATGGAGTCGCTCAAGGGCGCGCGCCAGGCCATCGTTCACTTTTACAACGCCACCGCACCGGTGTTCCGCGAAGTGGTGTTCGGCATGCAAAAGGCCGAGATCGTGGAGATGGCTTTGCAAAGCGTGCGCCTGATCAAGCAGCTTGCGGCCGAGCAGCCCGAAACGGCCTTCACGCTGGAATACAGCCCCGAGGTGTTCAGCAGCACCGAGCCCGAATTTGCGCTGGAAATCTGCAACGCCGTCACCGCCGAATGGGGCGCCACGCCAAGCAATAAAGTCATCCTGAACCTGCCGGCCACGGTGGAGGGCTCCACGCCCAACGTCTATGCCGACCAGATCGAGTGGATGCACCGCAAGCTGGCGCGGCGCGACAGCGTCATTCTCAGCCTGCACCCGCACAACGACCGTGGCACGGCCGTGGCTGCGGCCGAACTCGGCCTGCTGGCCGGTGCCGACCGCGTGGAAGGTTGCCTGTTTGGCAATGGCGAGCGCACCGGCAATGTGGACATCGTGACCCTGGCGCTGAATCTCTACACCCAGGGCGTGGCCCCGGGCCTGGATTTTTCCGACATCAACGCCGTGGCCCGCACCGTGGAGCATTGCAACCAGTTGCCGATCCACCCGCGCCACCCCTATGTGGGCGATCTGGTCTTCACCGCCTTTAGCGGCTCCCACCAGGATGCCATCAAAAAAGGCCTGGCAGCGCAAAAGCCCGACACCATCTGGGACGTGCCGTATATGCCCATAGACCCGGCCGACCTGGGCCGCAGCTACGACTCGGTGATCCGCGTCAACAGCCAGAGCGGCAAGGGCGGCGTGGCCTATCTGATGGAAGTGGACTATGGCGTGGTCATGCCGCGCCGCCTGCAGGTAGAGTTTTCCGGTGAGGTGCAGGCCTATACCGATGCCCATGGCGGCGAGATGACGGCGCAGGACATCTGGAAGCTGTTTGACGCCACCTATCTGCATGCGGCCAAGTCCGGCGTGCGCTACCTGGGCCACCACCTGTATGAGGCCGGTGTGCAGGGTAAGGCCCCTGTGCAGGGCATTGAGCTGACGCTGGAAGCCGGTGGCAAGACCGTGCACCTCAAGGGACGCGGCAACGGGCCCATAGACGCCGCCGTGCACGCATTGAAAAGCGCTGGTATCGACGTGCAGGTGCGCAGCTTTGAGGAACGCTCCACCAAGGCCAGCCAGCATGCCGGCGACGCCCAGGCCTGCGCCTTTCTGGAGCTGGCGGTAGAGGGCCACAGCACCGAGCGCTTTGGCGTCGGGCTGGACGGCAATATCGTCACCGCCTCGCTGCAGGCGTTGGTCAGCGGCGTCAACCGCCTGGGCCTGCAGCTGGGCGTAAAGCACGCGGAACCGGAAGAAGCGGCGGCCTGATCTCTCACATCGCCATCGGAATCTCCGATTTCGGCTGCGCCTTTGCGTTCTATGCCAAGGTGCTGCCGGAACTGGGTCCGGTGTTGAAGGTCAAGCCTTCTTGAGAAAGCAGGCCTTCAGCATAAAGCTGCCGCCGTCCATCTTGCAGTCCACCTCGTGGTCGCCGCCCACCAGGCGGATGCTTTTGACCTTGGTGCCCATCTTCAGCACCGTGGAGCTGCCCTTGACCTTCAGGTCCTTGATCAGCACCACGGCGTCGCCGTCCTGCAGGATCTGGCCGTTGCTGTCCTTGATGACGGCGTCAAGCTCGTCATCGGCGGTGGCCGCAGCGGCTTGCGGCCATTCAAAACCGCAATCGCCGCAGACAAAGTTGTCGCCATCGGGGTAGGTGTTTTCCATTGTGCACTGGGGGCATGCGGGTGTGGTCATGGGAATCTTTCTTTGAATCAATCGGATGTGGGCGCGCGGCTTGTCCATTGCCCGCCGCTGCAGCGTTCCATGCCAGCCAGATCGCGGCGCGACTGCACCTCGGTAAAGCCTGCGTCTTGCAGCAGGGCACGTACCGCTTCGGCCTGGTCGTAGCCGTGTTCCAGCAGCAACCAAGCACCGGCCTGTAAATGCGAAGGGGCCTGTTGGATGATGCTGCGGATGTCGTCCAGCCCATCGGCGCCGCTGGCCAGTGCCTGTAGCGGCTCATGGCGCAGAGCCGGCAGGTGTGGGTCGCCGTCCACGATGTAGGGCGGGTTGGAGACAATGAGGGCGAAGGTTTGCTGCAGGCCCTGCAGCCAGGAGCCTTGGTGAAACTGCACGTCCAGCGCCAACCTGGCTGCATTGGCGCGGGCCACGGCCAGCGCATCAGCGCTGAAGTCCAGCGCGTGCACCTGCCAATGCGGGCGGCTGTGCTGGAGGGCCAGGGCAATGGCGCCACTGCCGGTTCCCAGGTCGATCAGCTTGGGTGATGGAGACTTCCACGTATCCATGGCTTCCAGCGCCCAGTCCACCAGCGTTTCGGTATCGGCGCGCGGGTCCAGCACGCGGGCATCCACCTGCAGGGTCAAGCCGTAAAATTCCTTGAAGCCGGTGATGTAGGCCAGCGGTTCGCCATTGGCGCGTCGTGCCGCCAGCGTTTGCAGCAGCGCAGTCGCAGCTGCCGGCATGGCGTCGGTTCCGTGGGCCAGCAACCAGGCACGCTCGGTGCTGGCGCGTCCCAGCGCATGCAGCGCCAGCAGTTGCGCCTCCAGCCGATCCAGCCCCAGGGACTGCGCAGTTTGAATGGCTTGGGTAATGGTCATGCGTGGCAAATTGTCATAGCGCGGACGGGCTTGTTGCCTTGGTGGGCGCTGCGCCGATTAGGCGTTCAACTCCAGCGCCGCCATCTGTTGCGCCGCTTCATAGGCCTGCAGCGCCTCGATCACATCGCCCAGATCGCCTTCCATGATGCCCAGCAGTTTGTACAGCGTCAGGTTGATGCGGTGGTCGGAGAGGCGGCCCTGCGGGAAGTTGTAGGTGCGGATGCGGTCGCTGCGGTCGCCGCTGCCGACCAGGCTCTTGCGCTCGGCCGCGTCCTTGGCGGCGCGCTCGGAGCGGTCCTTCTCGTGGATGCGCGCCGTCAGCACCTTGAGGGCCTGGGCCTTGTTGCTGTGCTGGCTGCGTCCGTCCTGGCACTCGGCCACGATGCCGGTGGGCAGGTGGGTAATGCGCACGGCCGAGTCGGTCTTGTTGATGTGCTGACCACCGGCGCCGCTGGCGCGGTAGGTGTCAATGCGCAGGTCGGAAGGGTTGATCTTGATGGCTTCGGCCTCGTCCTGCTCGGCCAGCACGGCCACGGTGCAGGCGCTGGTATGGATGCGGCCCTGCGTTTCTGTGGCGGGCACGCGCTGCACGCGGTGGCCGCCGGACTCGAACTTCAGCATGCCGTAGGCGCCGCAAGGTCCGGCGCTGGTCTGCGTGCTGCCCTCGATGCGCAGCACCACATCCTTGTAGCCGCCCAGCTCGCTCTCCGATCCGCTGATGATCTCGGTCTTGAAGCCGGCCGCATCGCAAAACCGCGTGTACATGCGGGCCAGGTCGGCGGCAAACAGGGCCGACTCGTCGCCACCGGTGCCGGCGCGGATTTCCACAAACGCGGGGCGTGCGTCGTCCGGGTCCTTGGGCAGCAGCATGCGCTGCAACTCCAGCTCCAACTGGGCCAGCTCGGCCGTGGCGCTGTCGATTTCTTCCTGCGCCATGGCGGACATCTCTTCGTCATCGGCGGAGCTGCTCAGCATCTCCTGCCCGGCGGCCAGATCGGCCTCGCGCTGCTGGTAGCGCGCCCAGCGGCTGGCCACGGCTCCCACCTCGGTGTGCTCGCGCGACAAGGCCAGAAACTGCTTCATGTCCTGCATGATGTCCTCGCGCGAGAGCAGGAATTCCAGCTCTCCCAGGCGGTCGGCAAAGCGGGCAAGTTGTTGACGCAGGAATGGTTTCATGGGACTGAGATGCAAAAGGATCAGGGAATCTGTCCATGTGATCTGGACAGTACGGCGGCAGGGCAGAGCCGCTAGAAACGCAGCGAAGGGCCGCCCCGAGCAAGTTTGCCCCTTGGGGGCTGAGGCCTGCGGCTCGCGGTCTGCCTACGCAGGCCGGGACAGGCCGAAGAGCAGCATGCCTCTGGCACCGGCACGTCCAGAGAGCCACATGCAATGGGCGAACGTGGGGGCATAAAACCCGCTGCCGGGCCGCCCCAAGGCGGGTTAGCCCCCTCGGGGGGCAGAGAGCCACATGCAATGGGCGAACGTGGGGGCATCATCACCGCTCGTTGCGCAGGAAGAAGTGCTGTATGGCGTGGGTGGCGCGCTCACGTGCCTGCACATCGCTGTTGCGCAGCTCCGCCATGGCGCCGTGCAGCATCTTTTGGGTCAGACCGCGTGCCAGGGCTTCGAGGGCGGCGTCGACGTCGCCATCACGTGCCAGCATTTTCCGTGCGCGGGCCAGCTCGGTGGCGCGCCACTGCTCGGCCTGGGCGTTGAGCTGCTGGATCAGGGGCACCGCGTTGCGCTGCTCGATCCAGTGCATAAAACTTTGCACACCCGCGTCCACAATCGCCTCGGCCTGGGCTACGGCGGCCTGGCGGCTGGCCTGCGCGGTTTGCACCACGCTGGCCAGATCGTCCACGGTGTAGAGGTAGACGTCGCCCAATGCTTTCACTTCGGGCTCGATGTCGCGCGGCACGGCCAGATCGACCATGAACATGGGGCGGTGCCGGCGCTTCTTGAGCGCGCGCTCCACGGCACCCAGGCCGATGATGGGCAGGGTGCTGGCGGTGCAGCTGATCACCGCGTCAAATTCGTGCAGGCGGTCGGGCAGGTCGCTTAGCCGCATCACCTCGGCGCCAAAGCGCACGGCCAGTTTTTCGCCGCGCTCGAAGGTGCGGTTGGCAATGGCAATCGACTTGGGGTTCTTGGCGGCAAAGTGGGTGGCGCAGAGCTCGATCATTTCGCCCGCGCCCACAAACAGCACCTTGACCTGGGCCAGGTCTTCAAACAATTGGGAGGACAGGCGCACTGCGGCTGCAGCCATGCTGATGGAATGGGCGCCGATTTCGGTAGACGTGCGCACATCCTTGGCCACGGCAAAGGAGCGCTGGAACATCTGCGACAGCGTGGTTCCCAGGGCACCGGCCGCTTCCGCAGCGCGCACCGCGTCCTTGATTTGCCCCAGGATCTGTGGCTCGCCCAAGACCATGGAGTCCAGCCCGCTGGCCACGCGAAAGGCGTGGCGGGCGACGTCATCGCCTTCAAGGTGATAGGTATGGGAGCGCAGTTCCTGGGTGGAGACGCCGCCGCTTTGCGCCAACCAGGCCAAGGTCTGCTCCATCGCGGCCTCGTCGCCGGCGCAGTAGATTTCGGTGCGGTTGCAGGTGGAGACGATGGCCGCTTCGGGGTTGCGGTTGAGCGACTGGCGCAGGGCCTGCAGATGGGGCTCCACCTTGTCCATGGCGAACGCAAACCGGCCGCGCAGGTCCAGCGGCGCGGTGGTGTGGTTGATTCCTAATGCCCAGACTGCCATACGTTTATCCGTGGATTATAAAATCCGATTCATCCCCATTCTGAAGAGGTCCGCTTTTTGACGCGCCTCAACCCACACCATGAGCCTTTTTGGCCTGCTAGACCACCTGCTGAATTTCATTGCACCGGCACTTGTTGTTGGCCTTTTGGTCGCGGCAATGGCGCCCGTGCTGATGAAGAAGTCGCGTCCCCATCATAGCTGGCTCATTCAGAGTGCTATAAATTCAGGAGCAAATTTGTTGGTTCTGCTGGCCGGAATGCTGATTTTTGGCCACGATGGCAAGATGGCGACCTACGCCGCCATGGTGATCACATGCGCCAGCAGCCAGTGGATTTCGGGCAAGGCGTGGCGCGGTTAAGTAGTTGTTGATCCGTGTGATGCCGGACTGAACAAGTCCACCCGGTCGGTGATGACCGCGTCGGTGCCCAGCGCTATCAGTCGCTCGGCCTCGGTGGCGTCGTTCACCGTGTAGCTCAGGGTTCTGAAGCCGCGTGCCTTGGCCTGCGCCACTGTCTGTGCATTCCAGAGTACGTGGTTGCAGACGATGGCCTGGCATTGCAGGGCTGTGGCCTTTTCAACCCAGCCTGACCAGGGTTGCCCTTCCAGATCGTCAATCAGCAGGCCGCGCGGCAGTTCGGGCTGCGCCGCCAGCGCGCCTTCCAGCGTGGGGATGTCAAACGAGGTGAGCAGCGGCGGCACGGTCTGGCCCCGCCAGTGGCGGGCCGCGTGACTGGCGACGACCTCGCCGGTGTGGTGCTCGGTGCCCGGCGTAGCTTTGATTTCGACATTGAGAAAATAGCCGTTGCGGATGCAAAAGTGGGCAATCGCCTCTAACGTGGGCAGTGGCTCGCCGACAAAGGCGCGCGAATGCCAACTGCCGGCGTC